>Ga0209771_1002265_pt1 | contig 11782 bp, 18 predicted proteins | sample SaaInl59LU_5_DNA_FD_184639 | JGI IMG/M metagenome (GOLD analysis project Ga0209771, IMG submission 184639) | Marine microbial communities from expanding oxygen minimum zones in the Saanich Inlet - ESP_59LU_5_DNA (SPAdes) (version 2) | ecosystem: Environmental > Aquatic > Marine > Intertidal zone...
CAACAAAATGAATTTTATCTAAATCTAATTTAACTTTACTTCCGTCTCTTTTGGTAATAAGAATTTCTTTAGATGCGTTCATAATGTTCCTCTTTCTAATATTATATCTGTATTCGTGTATAGTTGAGTATTTACTATCTTTAAGATAATTCAACTACTTCTTGGCAAACTACCGTGTCCGGTAGTTCACTACTTGTCACAATAGAATTATTTTCGTAGTCAATAATAGTATTTTCAACTTCAACTAAATTATAATATCTTTGTGTCTTTATGTCTATACTTATTTTTATCAAAACAGGCACATTGGTAAACTTAGTAGTTAACTTCAGGGTGTATCCTATCATTAGGGGTATGCCGACGGGACAATACCGGTTTTCTTTTAATAGTTCCCATGGTGTTGGCCATTCTTGAGAATTGTATTGATTTAAGTATTTTTCTGTAACAGGAGCCTGTTTCCAAAACTCTAATGTTTTAGTATAAGGATCGTTACAACCGTTAAGTGTGTTTCTAAATTCACGCCAGAGGGTGATTCGTTCTTCGACATTTGTGTCTAAAAACATTTATGCAAAATAATTTACTGTGTAGGTTAATGTTCCTGCACCGTTGCCGATTGGGTTTCTATATTTTACAACAACCGTTTCGCTACCAACTGTTGAATCAAAGTCATCTAATACTGCTGTCCATTCAATAGCACCATCACTTGTACCAGTATGACTGTAATTATCTGTTACATTAATATTACCATCATTGCGAATTGTTAATGTTAGTTTACCTTGTCTTGTTGTATCTGAACTTGTTCCGTCTTTAACAACAAGATAATCAATATAGGCAATTTTATCTTTAGTGTATGGTAGTTTGATAATCTGTGTTGGAGCATCAACTTCTGCAAGTGTTTCTGTTTTGATTCTTGACTTAGTATAATGCAAACCGTCAACATTTGGTTTAAATGGAACTTCACTTAAACTAGATTGATTAATAAAAGCATCTCTTTCAAAGAAATCGCCAACACTGTCACACAATTCACTTTCAAAAAGAATAACACTTGTTTGTGGTGAGTTCTGTCCATTGCCGTTATTAGCAACATCTATAAACATATTTCCTTGCGAAGTATGTCCAAATGGTGTTGTATTGTTTGGTGCATGAACTGCAATTCCATAATCATCAATTTTATCAAATTTACAGTTGGTAATCAAATAATGTCTTGGTCCTTGTGATTGAGATCCTGTACCTGAACTAGTTCTACCTAGATCAACTCCAACATGACCAAATGTAAACAAACTATCTCTGATTGTGTTTGTTTGTGTATCATAAATGCTGTACGCTCCAACACTTAGTTGAGTAAATTGACAATTTGAAACTGTTATGTTTTCACTAGTTAATGCACCTAGTCCTCTAAATTCAATTCCACTTTGGTTTACATCTAAACCGTCTAGTGCTGACCATTTACCTTTAAACTTTACATTATCAATAATAGATTCTGTTGTATTATCTAAACGCATTATTGACGAATAAACTCCAACAGTTTGATCTACTTCTAAACTTAATCCTGATATCATAATGTTTAACGGACGATACAAACTTTGCATTGTTGCAAACTTTACATAACTTCCTGGAGTACTGTCTCCACCTACAGTTTGCATAATAGGTTTTGCTGTAGGAGTAAGTTCATTAGGATCAGGATACATTTTGATAATTGTTTTATCTGCACCGTCGCCGATGATGTTTGCATATGGTGGAATATAAAGAGTATTTGTTACTTTGTATTCACCTGCTTCAAATTTTAAAGCACGTCTCGAATCAGCATTAAACTTGTCACCGCTATTTAAAAAGATTTGATCAATTGCTCTTTGCAGTGCTTCTGTGTCATCAGTTACGCCGTCACCTACAACGCCAAAACTCTTAATGCTTACAATATCATCAAGACGCTGTTGAATAGTTCTTAGTGTAGGATCGTTTGAAAATTCACCAGTTTGTACAGTAGCATCAGTATTACCTTTAAATTCATATTGGTCTAAAAGATCAAATATATTAGTTTTTTCTGTTAAGATTTCAGTATTGCCAACAGCAGGTGCACCTTCAGTTACACTGCCATTACCAATATATAATTTTTGTGTATCAATTGCCCAGCCAAGTTCAGCACTGGCTAGTTGTGGTAACCCTGTTATAGTTTCCTTACCACGTCTATGTTGTATCTTTGAAATCTGTACGACTGCCACTGTGTTCTCCTAATTATTAACTGTATTTACCAATTAACAGTGATGATTAGTGTAGTAGTCTTCAACACGTTTAAGCCATTCGTTGCACCAGTGCTCAAACTCTTCAGGTATTAGGTCAAACTGTTGATATTGTAGGTCTCTAGAACACATAAAAATATGTCCTTCTCTAATATCTGTACCATAAACAGCATTGTGAGCCATAGCATAAGCGGCTAACTGCATATAGTAATCGTCAACCCATTCTTTTTTCTTAGGTTTATTGGTCTGCTTAAAATCCATAATTGCGGGTTGACCTTTGTATTGCCCTACAAGGTCTGTTGTTCCACTGTACATTTCAGGATAGTATAATGCTTGCTCAATACCCCAAATTTCATCTACATCAACTAGAGCATTGTTAATAATCTCATCAGCCATTTTGTTTGCTTGAACATGTACTAGGTTGTTGCCTGGCTTGCGTTCTTCGCCAATAAGAAACCGTTCTAGATTATTGTGCATGGCTGTACCAACACCTGCGGCTTCTGTAGTAATTTGCTGTGCTTGTTTTTCACCAACACGTTTCTTCCAAGCAATCAAATGTGTCATATCTTTTGTTTTACTTAAGATAGTTGTTACACTTGGTGTTTTAGTGCCGTCTGGTGCTTCGTAGAGTCTTTTACCTTCTAGGTTAATCTGTTTAACTGAGTGATATTCAAATTTTTCCACATAAGGTGGTGGTGTAAGTTGTGACATTAATCAATAATTCCTATATAGTTACTAGTAATTATAACTTATAGTATAGGGAGAAGTCAAGTTATGAACGGCGTTTTGTTGCTCGTTTTGCCATCTTTTCGATATTATTAGTAGGACTTGAATCTACATCGTCAATAGTACCGTCAGCATCTTTTTGTAAGTCTGTGTTTAATACAACACCGTCTTCGTTGAAGTTCTGTACTACTGCCTGTATTTCTGGACTAGCATCATACAAACTTTTGAAAACTCCATAATCAAAACTGCCATGGCCGCTTGCTTTCATTAAATTTGTTATTGCTTCGTAGGAAAGTTCAGCCGGCGAACCTTCTGCATTTGCTCTCTGTATTTGATTGCGAAAGAGAAGTACTAGATCTTGTTCTAGTTCATTACCTGCAACTTCAAAAAGTCTCATGTTGACTCCTTACTGAGCCAGTTTATTCATAATGCGTGTTGATTCAGCAACTGACTTTTTCTTTGGTGTATAACTTTCACGCTTTTCTCTACCTTGTGGCTCCTCGCCTCCGGTAGCGGCGTCACTAGCACCAAACTCGTCGTCAGTTGGCATTGGCTCTTCTGTGTCCATCTCTGGTTCCATAGGCTCTTCAATGTCACCTTCTGGTTCATCGCCAATAGTATCTGTAGGAGCAGTTTCTCCTGTGATAATACCAACACCTGCTGTAAGTGCTTCACGTGATGTTGTTAAAACTTCTTGTGTTTGTTCTAGTGCTGGTTTTACAGTAGCAACAAAACTATCTGCTTGTTCTTGCCCTAGTTCATCTCTAATTGAATCTGCTAGTTCTAACATTCCTTCAGCACCCATTTCAGCAACGTCTTCTAAGAACGCAGTAAATCTATCTACCATGTCCTTTGCCGCCATTGTTAATTCTGCTTGTTCTTCAGCACCTTCTTTGATAACTGATTCACCTACACCAAACTTTTGTTTAATGGCAGTTTGACCTGCGGGTGATAACGCTTTCTTAAGTAACATTTCTGCTTTCTTAACATCGCCACCTAGCATTTTAGCGTACATAGCAATCACTTTTTCTTTCATGTCTGCTGGCATTTGTGTATAAGCATCTTCACCAATGCTTTCAGCACCCATGCCACGCTTCATTGCTTTTAATCTTTGAACGCCTTGCATGTTTAAGAATGGTTCCATCATTGCTTGCATAGCATCACGGAATCCATCAATTTGTTGTTTGTTTAACGGCTTACCTTGCATGATCTTTTCAATTGCCATTCTAGCCAAGTTTGCTTTACTTGGATCGTCCATTACAACTCTTAATGCTGTAAGTACTTTAGAATCTTGTTTTGTATTGTTATCCATGTTAGGGTCAACATCAGTACCTGCACTTGGATCATCATCGACATCATCGTTTGGGTTTGCTTCTGCAAAATCTCTTGCTACATCTTCATCTGTTTCATCAACGTTCATAATGTCTTCGCCAAGATCTTCTTCATCAACACTTTCAAGGGGATTATCAAGATATTGATTAATTGCACTTTCTACAATTTTGCTAATAAGCAGTGTCTTTTGATATTCTTCATTTTTTAGTGATTCGTTAAACTTATGCTTAACTTCAAATTCTTTTAGTTTGTTTTGGATCTTTTTACTATAAGACTCCAATTGAGTTTGGCTGTATTTTGCAATATCAACCGATACTCCATATTTGTTACGTAGATCTTTCTGTAATGACTCTACGGTAACTGTGTTCATAAAATCAGATGTTTTCATCGTTAAATTCCCCTAACGTTTGTTATAGTGTTATTTAGTGTCAAACAACAAAGATTCAGCCTTAATCAGAATATGCGAAACCTGTTGTTTAGACTTCTCAAAGCGAGGCAGATACTCATCATACCTTGCTGTGTATATATCTAGTTTAACATCATCATTGCGGTTTCTAGCAATGCTTATTTGATGCGTAAAATGACGTATTTCATTCCACCAATGCAGATATTCACGATCTGCTTCTAGGATATCACTTTCTTTAAAATCTACATTTTCTCCTAGATATATTGCTATTGCTACTGCTACTTTATGACTAGCAATGTCTTTGTAGTATTTTATTTTTGGATTGTGTAGATTGAAAATGTTATACCATCCATTTTGGTTTTTCTTTACGAAACAGTGTTTAAACTTGATTCCCCCATTATGTGCCACAGGAACTACAAACCCGCTTTTTTTCAAACGAATCTTAACTGACTGAGCAGTTTCCGCAAAAGCGGTTACAAGTTTTTTAACTTCTGGCTTCATAACGTATTATAACAATATTTTATTGTAATTGCAAGTCTTTTTTATTGAATTTGATTGTATTAGGTTGCCCGGGAGTTTTTTTGGAAGGTTGTAATTCTACTTCTCTACCAGAAACGTTTTTTACTTTCATTGTAGTTGGTGTCACTTTTTTTGGATTTTTTGGATCAACTGTTGGTATAGTAAGTTGTTGCCCTCTTTGTAGATTAGTTTGATTAGATTTTTGAGTACCTTGTGTTTTGTTTGTACCAATTGTACTATTTGAAGTGTTTGATTGAGTGTTGTTGCCAGCACTGCCAAGACCTTGGACAACACCGCCAACAGCGCCACCAACTGCTTTTCCAACTCCTGAGGCTACGCCACCAACTGCTGATCCTACACCACGTGCAAGTCCTCCTGCGATTGCGCCGGCACCTGCAAGTCCAGTACCTATTCTTCCTGCTACACTTCTTGCAATTCCTTTTACGGCCGCGCCTCCTAGTGCTCTAGCCGCAGTACCGCCAATTGCTCCAATAACAGCAGGAATAATTTCATCTAACTGTTCTTCGGTTAAATCGTGATTAAGAATAATTTGTTTAAACTCTTTGTGTTTTGAGTCTAGTTCATCAATACGCATTACTTTTTCCTTCTAGGTACTTTAGGTGCTTTGGCTCTGTTTTTATTTAAAACTGCTCTACTAATACCTGAACCTTTTTTAGTAAACATTGCTTTCTTTGCCGCGGCTTTTGGTTTTCTTGCACGAGTAACAGTCATAGTCTTTTTCTTTTGTGTATCAATAGGAGCATGACAAGTAGACATCTTAGCAACAATACGTCCTTTGCGTGGACCACTTGTACATCTAAATTTACGTGTTACTGTACCCTTGTGTGAACCACCAGGCTTACCGCCTCTACCAAAGATAAATTTACCACCTGCTTCTGTTACAAATTCTACTAGTCTCATCTGTTCAACGTCTTTAATGCTCTACTTGCTGGATTAGTTCTTTTTGTACGTTTTGCTTTACGCATCATTCTCGCACCTAATTTTTTGCGTGTAATACGCATACGCATTTTTGCTTTTATATCTGGTGATGCAAAACACTGTTGTGGTTTTGAAACAATACGTCCGTGACGTTTGCCGCCAACACAGCGATACTTACGCACTAGGGTTTTACCCTTGCGTCCCCAAATTTGTTTCTCCGTGAGATTATTAAAAAGTTCTACTAACAACATGTTAGTATTTAGTTTAGGACATGTTAATGAGAATAACTACGACTGTAGATAACAGTCCAGCGATAATAGTACCTGTTGTACCAATAATTACTTTAATTAATGACGAGTGTGATTTGGCCATATCGTCGTGTACATTTTGAATTTTGTCTTCAACGTTTCCAAGACGTTTTTCTAACACTTCGTAACGCTGTTGACACAGGTCTACGTGTGCTTCTAAATTTTCTTTTTCTAGGTCTGTGGCACGTGCCATAAAATATTCTCCAAAAACGCCCTCTCTCTAAGGGCAATTAAGTAAACTCCGTCGTTAGCCTTAATGTGTTTTATGATGTGCCTAGTTGTTGCCTTCAAAGTTATTTATCACTTCGACGGTAATATTGGATTTACCTTTATTGTTTAAAACAAACATTTTAGGTGCTGGAACGGTTTCTGTTAGTCCTCCTAGCACAGGTATTTGTTCAAGGTCTTCCTTTAAAAACCCTACAGGGTCACCGTTATTCATATACGCATCTGCATGATCTACTTTAAACTCATATGTCCATACTTTGTGTTCACCTTTGTAACTAGTGCCAAATTCACCTGTTACGTCACGAGTTTCAATATACGGATCGTCGTTTGCATCAATCAAATTACGCAAATTAATAATCTGTTGCAGAGTTTGATAGTTCTGTTGCTGGTGTAGTTTTTGCTCGTCACCTTGGCCTTTGCGTCTTACATCAGTGCGGGTAACATCGACCAGTGTTTTAATGCGTATCTTCATAACACTATTTACCGGTCATAAAAAAAGGGCCCAGTAAAAACTGAGCCCTTTCTATTGTAATTAAAATTAATTACGGGTTCATGGCAACTAATGTAGTTGCTAGTGCTGGAGTTTCACTTCCGCCTGTTACTGCATTGATTGCTGTTTTTACAGAAGTTGCATCGTGTGCATGTCCATCAACGACCATGATAACACCGTCATCATTGAATTCGATCATTAATGGTTGTACAGCCGCCGCAATTTTTTCAGCAGTTCCGCCTACACCAAAAGTTGCAGATGCACCTAAAGTTACTGTGTACACGTCTAATTGTGCTGTTGAGTAAAGTGTAGCATCAGCATGTCCGATACCGTTTGTTCTTGTAATTGAAGCCATTTTATTTCTCCTTTAATAGTTTCTCTTAATGGCGTTTCCCACGCTCAGTGGGCAACGTAATAATATTTAGTCTAAATTGGAAAAACCGGCTGAAATGGTTATCTTTTTACAGATCTTGCTCTATTATGTACCTGCTTTAATAGGTTTACATAGCCTGGGCCTGCTTTAACTACATCATCTATTATTTGCATAATAGGTCTATATGCCTGTGCAAAGCGTGGTGGAATACCTAAGCCTCGTGTTGTTAAACTTAGTACTTTATATGCAAATGGTAAGTCTTTGTTAGGAACACCTAACATTCTTAGCATCTGTATGTCTTTTGTATCTGGTTCAACAAAGTCAGGTACACTTACTCTTGGTTCTGTGTCCTTGACTTGCGAACTTTCAAGATCATAATCCTGAACAAACATGATATAATAATCGACAATGTCTGAATTTCTTCCTCTCGCTTTAAGTGCATTTTCTAGTTCAGTAACTGCTCTACGTCTTTCACTTGGAATAAGAGTTTTGTAGTTTGCAATACGTCTACGTAATCCACTGTATCTACTGTTTTGTAAACTGTTATCAATTTTAACTAGATCACTAGCATCACTCATGCTAGGATTAGCATTAGAAAAACTTCTCAATAATCGTTTGGCTGTTAGTGTAGGAAAACTACTACGTTGACGCATTACTTTTGCGGCCCTTGGGTTGCTTAGTTTTTCTACAATTTTTTCATCACCGTCTATAATATTAAGTAGATTGTATAAATCATTTCCGGTACTTCTAAAGGCATCCCAGTTTTGCCATTTTAATACTTCTTCACTGTAGGTTTTAACAAAACGTCTGCTAATAGGATAATGACGCATCACATGCAGTGCTAGAAAATATAACAGTGTAAGATCAGAGGCATCAGTAAACGTTAATCTACTGACGCCATCTGTGTTGCGGATCATTTTGCCTTCTGCAATATAATCTAAAAATTTATATTCAGTCATTAGCCAAAGTCCTTAGGAGTCATAAAATTGCGTCGACTAAACTCTAGTCTATCCACAATCTTAACTGCTCCACCTACATGATCAATTGCCACATAGCCTTCTGGAGAACCTGCTTCGTAGCCATCTGCTGTTTTGTAAAAATGTGCCACACTTTCGATGTTGTTTAATTTGTTTATGAATAACTTCTTAAGATTTGTTATTTCGTTCATGAACTGAATAATACCTGATAAGCCTTTTCTGTTGGTGTTGATAAAGTTCATGTTGTTTTGTATCTTTTGTAATCTATTTTTTACTGCTGGTTTTTCAGGATCTTGATTTTTTAGTTTAGCAATCTCGCCTTCAATTCTTTCTTTGTACCAGTCAATAAATCCGTTTAGGAATTCGCCTGGGTCACCTGCTAGTTTGCCTTGTCTAATATTTGTGTTAATCCAAATTTTAAAGTTTTTAATAAAATCTTCATTAGACTTCATTGCTTCCCATACTACGTTAGGCACTGCTTTATAAGCGGCCATAGCGTCTGCCAAATCTTGTTTCGCTTGTGCTGTTTCTTCTTTTGTCATTAGCACGGAGCCAGACACGTCTTTAAAAAACGCATCGTCAAACCATACATCGCTTGAGCGTTTTAGGTTGCTTACATTTACATCATAGTTTGCTTTAGCATCTGCTAGTGTTGCGCCTTCATAGTTTGTGTGAAATATAATACCAAACTTTGCCGCTCCAATGCGTTTACCAATGTCACTGTCAACTGGAACAGCGTAGGTAATAAGTTGCGGTTTAAATGTGTACATCTTTTGCCCGTCAATTTCTTCTTCACGTCTTGAACTTTCGTCAAACATAAAGTCGCCTTGAAGTACGCCTGTGATGCCTAGTTTTGATAAGTGATCAAATGCTAAGTGTAGTTTTGGTACTGCACCCGACTCACCGTAAATTCTATCTATTTCTTCGTGGCTGGTTCCTAGTTTAGGAGTCTTAGCAAACACACCTTTTGTTCCTACAAAGAACTTTCCGCTCTCTGGATCAACGCCAGCAACAATAGCAGGAGCACCGTCCCACTTTACTGACACACGTAATTTTTTATTAGTGCGACCTTTGAGCATGTCAGCGAACAGCATCATTTGATTCAGTGCATATTCCGCACCTTCCTTACCACGGTTGAGTGCTTCTTCCTCAACGTGTTCCATGTGTGTGTTTTTACCTTCTGCTTCTTGCAGTCTAATTACTTCTTCAATTAACATCGTCTAGTTCGCTCTTATCATTTGACTTAATCTTTTTAATACCACGCATAAATTTTGTAGGATCGCCCGATTTGATAGAGTTGTAAAAACGCTTTTCTAAGTCCTGTGCTGTTTCGCCTTCAAAGTTTGTGCGGATCATTTCAACAATATTGATAGCACTTTCTATGATGTGAGTAGCACGTGATTCGACAACGTTCTCTGCTCGCTTGTTAACAGCAAAATCGTTTAATTCTTCTAATAGACTTCTTGTTTTACGTTTCATTGTAACAACTCCTTAACACTATTTAGTGGCGTAAAGCGGTAAATACCATTGGTAACGAACAGGAGCGAAAACAATGGATTTACACACTCATAAACTATTAACACCTATTATAACATTAAATTTCAAAGAACGCAGTCTTTTATTTGCCGAATTAGCACAGATTGCTTACTTAGATGAAAAAAATGCTACTAAAGTAGCCAAACAGTTAGGATTTACAACTGTAGAATTTTACAACATTGACGGTGCTCAAACTTATAGATTTATGAATAAGAATGACATTGTTATTGCTTGCCGTGGTACAGAGCCTACAGAGTTTAATGATATCAAAGCAGACTTAAAAGCATTTCCTGTACGTGCAGAAACTATTTCAAGAGTACACAGAGGTTTCAAAACAGAAGTTGACGAACTATGGCCGTTAGTAAAAGAAGATATTGTTCGCAAACAAAACGAAGATAAAGATCTTTGGTTCTGTGGACACTCATTAGGTGCGGCAATGGCAACTATCATGGCAAGCCGTTGTAAACATAATCTTGATAACCTAGACCCACGTGAACTTTATACATATGGTTCACCAAGAGTTGGATGGAGAAAGTATTGCGACAGTTTAGATGTTGTTCATCATCGTTGGGTAAACAACAATGACATTGTTACTACTGTTCCTCTTGCTATTATGGGTTACAAACACCACGGTACTCAACACTATCTAAACAGTTGGGGGAATGTTCGCACACCGTCAGGTTGGCAACTTATTAAAGATAAGTTACGTGGAATGTGGCGTGGCATTAAACAAGGCAAAGTAGATAACTTCTCAGATCACGGTATGGCACTATATGTTCAATACTTAAAGAACTATAGAGATAATATGGAAACACCGCAAATCTAATTGCTTTTGTAATTCCTTACTTGATACCAATGGTGTAATCTTTGTTGGATACTTTCTCGCTCCATGGGATCCAATGTTTTAGCCAATTGCTTTTTTAAGTCACTAATCATTTGACTAGGTGATTTAGTTTTATTGTTTTTTCTCATTATGGTATAAAGACCACCCACTGGGTGGTCAAGTCTGTTGCTAGTTTTTAGATGTCAGCCAATGTCCACTTAACAGTGAATGGCTTGCCTTTCTGTTTGCGTTCTGTAATTTTCGCAAACTCGATCTTACGCAACCTGCGTAATTCTTTATTATCATGAGACAAGCAAGCCTGATACATCTTTTCTAATACTTTAGATTGTTTCATTGCCTTCTCCGTGTACTAATAGTATAATGTATTTACGCAAATAATGCAACCATTAACTATTATTTTAATATAAAGCAAGTCACTTACAGGCACACTTAACTTCATAATTCTTGATGGCGGCTTTGATAGCGTCCTCTGCTAGAACTGAACAGTGTATCTTTACGGGAGGTAAAGCGAGTTCTTTTGCAATATCAGTGTTCTTAATGTCTGTTGCCTCGTTGAGGGTCTTCCCTCTAAGTAATTCAGTGACCATACTAGAACTAGCGATAGCACTACCACAACCATATGTTTTAAACTTAGCATCTTCTATTATGCGTGTTTCTGGATTAACCTTTATCTGTAACTTCATTACATCACCGCAAGCCGGTGCCCCAACCATACCAGTCCCCACAGACGGATCGTCTTTGTCAAGTGTTCCAACGTTTCTGGGATTCTCGTAATGGTCAAGGACTTTGTCTGAATAAGCCATTGCCATCTCCTAAAAAATATATAAAATATTTAGTCATAAAAATAGGCCCAATGCGAACACAGGACCT
>Ga0209771_1002278_pt1 | contig 11744 bp, 26 predicted proteins | sample SaaInl59LU_5_DNA_FD_184639 | JGI IMG/M metagenome (GOLD analysis project Ga0209771, IMG submission 184639) | Marine microbial communities from expanding oxygen minimum zones in the Saanich Inlet - ESP_59LU_5_DNA (SPAdes) (version 2) | ecosystem: Environmental > Aquatic > Marine > Intertidal zone...
TTTTTCATCTATTGTTGTTCTTGACCATATGGCTCTCCAATAATCTTGTAGACTATAAGTCCAAACAACGTGTATAATTTTCTTAAACATATTTATGTTTTTTAAAGTACTATATTAATAATATACAAATTTTGTGAGACTTAAACAAAAAGTTTTGACATATAAATATTATCTTCGCATTGCTTACTGATATATATAAATAATAAACATTGGTTCTCTTTTATATCTCAGTTGTATTTAGTAAATTAAATATATCTAGTGGCTTCATTTTCTCCTGTAGGAAATGAGGCTTTTTAATCCTTAACAATTAATTTTATGAATAAAGACATCTTTAAACCCAGAGTAAATATATTACCATATGAGTACCCGCAACTATTAGCATATAAAGATGCCATAAGACATTCTTACTGGATTGATACAGAATTCAACTTTACAGAAGACATCCAAGATTTTAAAGTAACTATCACTGCAGAAGAGCGGGATGTTATTAAAAAAACTATGCTTGCAATTGCTCAGATTGAAGTTAATGTCAAAACTTTTTGGGCTGATCTATATAAGAGAATGCCAATTACAGAAGTTGGAGATGTTGGAATGACGTTTGCAGAATCAGAGGTTAGACATAAAGATGCTTATGCTAGATTGCTAAGGATACTTGGGCTTGAAAAGGAATTTCAAAGTGTCATTGATGTACCTGCAATTGCTGGTAGACTTAAGTACTTAAAGAAGTACCTAGATGGTACACGTTCTAGAGATGATAAAATGTATACTAAGTCTGTATTACTATTTTCATTATTTATAGAACACGTAAGTTTATTCAGTCAGTTCTTAATCATGATGAGCTTTAATAAAGAAAAAAATGTCTTTAAAGGTATATCTAATGTTGTTGAGGCAACATCAAAAGAAGAAGATATCCATGGTAACTTTGGAGCTGAACTTATTAATATTATTAAAAAAGAGAACCCTGAGTGGTTTGATGCAGAGTTTGAAGAGTTAATTTATTCTGCATGTAGAAAAGCTTATAGAGCTGAATGTGGTATACTAGACTGGATCTTTGAAAAAGGTCAGCTTAGCTTTTTACCACAAAACACAATACAACATTTTATCAAGAACAGATTCAACAACTCACTAGAAAAGATAGGTATGAAACCAATCTTTGAAGTTGACTCAGAACTATTGAGCTCTACTGAATGGTTTGATATAGAAATACTTGGAACCAAAGAAGGAGACTTCTTTTACAAGAAGAGTGTTGATTATAATAAAAAAAGCAAGTCTATTACAGAAGATGATCTTTTTTAACCTTTAACACCAAAGAGAAATGACACCGAAAGAAGTAGCACAAAAACACTATCAAGACCATCAGTTTGATGAATGTAAACTGCATTGTATGCGGTGCGATGATGAGTGGTGTGAATCTCAAGTGATAGCAATTAAAGAACTTGAAGCAGATATAATTCAATGTATAGAAACTTTTAAAACAAAATAAAAATGACACCAAAAGAAAAAGAAATCCTTGATTTAAGTTTTGCAGCGCAAAGCACATTACAAAGATTGTACGAGATGACTGAATCTCGTGAAGCAAGAGAGCAAATAGATTCAGCAATGACTTATTTGAATAGAGCGTATTTTCAAAAATAAGAGAAATGAGTGAAGTAAATCCAAATTACAATCCACAAGCAGATTTCAAGAACTTTGGTGAAGAGATGGGATACATCGTTGAAACAACACCTAAAGAGGTACTGAAGGAGGAATGGGATAAAGTATTAGCAGAATATGGTACTGATACACACGACAAGATTCTATCTATGACTGATGACTTTGTTCAGTCTAATCGTAGTGAAGTACAAACCTATGCACACTACCATTATGATATGATGGCAGACTTTGCTCTACATATATTGGAAACCTTTAAAACAAAAGAGAAATGAAAACACCAATGCAAGAAGTTTATGAGAACTTCAATCTAATGAGTGATGCAGACTTTAAAGCGTGGATGCTTAATACAGATTTACTTGAGAAAGAGAAAGATGTGATGTGTGAGTTTGCTGAAAAATATGCTGATTACTCTTGGAACATATCTAATCAAAACAGATATATGGCTCCGATGTCAGCAGAAGAGTATTTTAACGAAACCCTTAACACCAAAGAGAAATGAGAGAGATACTACTTGAAATGTATGAGCAGCTCTGGGAGACTGATAAGGATAAATTCGCTTGGCATTCAATCCTTGATGATGCGCTTAAAAAGATAGAGGTGATTCAGCAAGACCCTAACGAGGCTTTAATGAGAGCCGCAGAGAAGTATAAAGAGCAATGAAAGTAAAATTCACAAAACAAACCCAAGTTGGATTTCTTGTCTATTGGGGTTCTGGATGGATGAGAGAGCAATACTTTGGAATAGACCTTCCATTTTTAAGTATTCAATTTATCAATAGAAAGTAGGTTACATAGTTCAACACACCAATGCATTGGTATAAGTAAGAGGTTGTTAATGGGTTCGTAACCCAACGCCTACCCTAAACGAAATAAACGAAATGACACGAAAGAGAAAACACATAAGAGAGGTTCAGAAGTATCTTGATATGCTTATGATAGACAACGTGAATCTTTCTATTCAAGCAAGTAGATTTGGATGGACAGATGATATACAAAAGCAAATGACTAACTCAGCTTTGTTGATTCGCAAGTATCAACGAAGGCTACGACTAATAAAAATGTAATGGAAAAAGGCCCACTTGATGAACACTTCGATATCAATCCTAACAGTGCAAAGCTAAAGGATCAGGAAGAAGGACAAATGATTTACCTTGTAGAAGTCAAGGTAGCATACAAAGTTAAAAGAGGAAATGGTTATATAAATAACTACCGCACTATGAACTTCCCAACGAGGATGAAGAGTATAGATGATATGAATAGAAACCCAGAGATGATTATGAAAATTATGGGTTCTCTAAATCTAACAGGTAAAAAGATTCAAGATTTCCATGTATATGAGGAGTTGTATAGAAAGGAAATAAGCAAATCATTTGCACATAAAGAGAGTGATTACGAAAAACAAATTAAATAAAAGCAAGAGCAATGAGAAACATTATTTACAAAGCGGAGGACTTGAGAGATTCTCTAACAACACTAAGAAAAGAAGGAGTTAAGAAAGGTGCTTGGGTAGGATTCAATTCCTTGTTTGACAAGTACTCGGTAAAGAAAGGTAGCACTACTTACATCTATGCAGGAGCGCATCAAGGCAAGTCTCAGTTTGGATTTGAATTGATGATGAACCTCGCAGAGTACAGTGATTGGAAGTGGGCAGTATATACTCCGGAGACCGGCTCACCTACCGAGGTGTTTGCCGAGTTGATGTGGGTGTACCTACGCAAACCTTTTCTGATCAATGACCACCTAATGGCTACGGATGAGGAAACCGAAAAGGCGATATCATTTATTAACGACCACTTCTATATTATAGATAGTGGACTTCAAGACCTTAGTATCGAGGGATTCTACACGGCTGTAGAGACTATTGAAGAAGACAACTTCATAACCATTGATGGGTGTATGGTTGACCCATTCACCGAGATTAGAACCGATGTATCTTCAGGTGTTCGTGATGACATTGCTATTGGCCAGGTGTTAACTAAGGTGCGTAAGCATAGTGCAGAGAAAAACTACCACACCATTGTGACAGTACACACTAAACACCAACAGGCTAAGTACAAGAACGGAGTGCCTTACGTTGATAAGCCAACGATGAATGACATTGCCGGAGGTATGCAGTGGAGTCGTAAGGGTATGATGGTTGTTAATGTATGGCGTTGCCCATATGGATTAGAGGATGGTAACGGAGTTCCTTACGAACCCAACCAAGTAGAAATTACAATAGTAAAAGCTAAACCAAAGATTGTCGGTAAGCTTGGAAGCGTAACTTTGTACTATGATAAAATGAAAAACAGATACTATGAACTCGACACTCAAGGCAAAAAACAATATGCATATCCACAGTCTAATTAGGGATAGGAAGTTAGCATTCGCTAACTTAGTAAGAGCATTCTTAAAGTTTAATGTAGCATCTGCCACAAAGATAGATGTAGTTGAGTCGGAGAACCTTGATGTGTTTATATTCATCAACGACAATCAATACAAGTTTGACGTTAGTGATTACACAGGTTGTGCTGATCAATACATATTTTTGAATCCTTCAAGCGGCAGATTAGTTATCGAAGGCAAGGGTGTGCAAAAAGTTTACAAGCTTGAGGTTGACTTATTAGATGAAGTAGTATATTAATACATATGGATACAAAAGAATTAATAATAGAAGCCTCGGCAGAGGTTACAAACCTACTGCTTGAAAAGAACGAAGCGTATGGTGACTCTGCGCTTAAGCCTGCAGGTATATTTGCCGGTGGAGATTCCGTTCACAACCTATGTTGTCGCATTGACGATAAGCTTATGCGTATCAAGATGCGTGGAATCACTGATCAGACAGAGGATACTGTGCAAGATTTAATCGGCTACCTTATATTATTGAAGGTAGCACTAAAACAAAAGCATGGGTAAAAGAAAGTATGGCGCAGGTGAGTTCTCTCCAGAACAGTACAAGAACAATAACGAGTGGGGAATCGCTCGTATAACACAACACCTTAGAGACAATGGCTTTGAGGTAGTCGACAAGGAAGTTGAGGACTACGATGTAGACATACTTGCTTACAAGAATGGGAAAGAGTATAGGTATGAAGCGGAGGTTAAGACTGGTTATCCGTTTAACGGAGTTGATGACTACAAGTTTGATACAGTTTCTTTCTTGGGTAGAAAAAAGAAGTACCATACTCGGAGCGAGAATGGGTTTTATTACGCTATTGTATGTAGAGAAACGGAAGCAATACTCTACTGCCACTCAGAAGAAATATATAAAGAAGAGTACCGACAATTAAAAACCATAAACACCTCACATAGAAAAGGACTCGATGAGTTCTACCTTGTGCCTAAAGGAAATTGTCAATGGACTACGTTGAAGTAGAATTAAACCTTCCAAAGCCACCAAGCCTAAACATGATTTATGCAGGTAAGCATTGGACTTATAGAAAAAAGAAGAAAGATGAGTATAAAGAAATATGTATTGGAGAACTATCTAAGATTGATGCGTTTACTTGCGAAGCCTTTCGCATGGTTATTAGCTATAACAGTAGGCTTGATATCGACAATGGTATTCTTGTTTCAAAATTTCTCGCAGATACTCTCGTTAGTCAGGGTATCGTTCCGGACGATAGTCCGAAATACTATGACCAAGTTACAATCAAGTACGACAAGTCTCTTGAAAAGAACTCGTACCTGGTTAAACTCAAATGCACCGGATTTAAAATTGTAGAAGATGAATAACAACCCACTTAAAAATTATAGAACTTGTAAATTAATAAAGAATCGTATTGATTTATACCTCTATGAAATGGCTATTCTGTTTGCTAACTTAGGAACAGATTCAACACAAGAAGAAGTTGATCAGGCTTATAGAAGGGAAAATGAATACATAGACCTTATTAGTGAACTCGACCCAGCAAAGGGTAAATCTATAAGACCTTATGGGAATTGAAAACTACTATGAAGAAATTACGGAGTCAGAAGCAAACTTCCTTATTGATATGTACGAAGCAATATCAAACATTGTCCGTGATGGTAGATCAGTTACATTGGTGGGTCTTGCCTATGAACTTGACATCAAGCCAACAGAGTTATCGGATTATTTACCACAAATAATTCTTATATTGGACCGAGTTGAAGAAGAATATCAAGTACAATAAATTAGAAATAGAACAAGAAGCATTGCGTTCTGTTAGTCAAGGAGCAATTACCAACGAACTTGGTAGATTCATACTTGATAGAGCAAACGAAATATCTAACTATGCTTTTGTTACAGGAGGAAACAACGAGTTTAGACAAGCACTTGTTGATGAATCCGTTATGCGTGTATGCGATAAGTTCTTGGATTATTACCAAGAGAATAAGTGTGCAGCAAGTTTCATCATCGGTATGATTTACTCAACGATGTTGAACAAGGTGAAGTCCTTGAATTGGAAAGACATATATGGTTCTAAAATCAAAGGCCATATCATAATAGTGAAGGATGGAGTAAGGGTGAGTAAGCTTGTTAAGTATGTTAAGGATGATTATCTAAGTGAAAGATTATGATTATGGAAGTTTACAATGATTGGATTTTAGTTAGTTCGGTAGGACTAATGTTCTCGTTTCTATTTATCTTCGAACCTTATGGTTGGGTGATGGAAAGACTATTGCCGTTTAAGCCATTTAACTGTGTCCTGTGCCTCTCGTTTTGGTGTAGCCTACTCTTGTATGCTTACTTGGAAGTTAATCCCTTATATGCTATCTATACAGCTTTCATTGCAGAACTATCTTATCGCAAGTTAATCAATGAGTAATGTACATTATAAAAGCGACCAAATCTTTTTGTATTGGGATGAACCAATAGATGAAGATGAAAATGAATCTAATAACAAATAACTATGGAATTAAATTACTTCAGTATTGAAGAGTTTGACTCTCCGGACTTGCCAGGATCAGGTGAGTTGATGAACGAGGAGACTCTTATGATGCTCGACAAGGCAAGGGAGATTGCCGGTGTCCCATTCAAAATCAACAGTGGTGTGAGAACCGAAGAACACAATGAGAAGGTAGGTGGGAAACCTAACTCTGCTCATACTCGTGGCTACGCATTTGATGTTCACGTTCAAAGTTCAAGACATAGAATGATTATTCTTTCTGCTTTGATTGAGGTTGGGTTTAACCGAATTGGAATTGCTAAAACATTTATTCACGCAGACAACGACCCTGATTTACCTCAAGACGTTGCTTGGTTATACTAAAAAAATAATATGAACGACACAGACTTTGGATACGAGAATGACTTCGCAGACTTTATTAACGAACTTGAAAGTTCAGAGAAGAATCAGAACGCTCAATGCTCAATTGATAATCCAGAATGTGAAAGCTGTAGTGGATAATGGGAAATGTTATAAAGAAAATTCTATCAGGAGGTGCAATGGAAACTGTGGATGCGGTGGCCAATGTGGTAGATAAATTTGTGCAGAACCCTGAAGAAAAAGAAGCTGCTCGTCAAGCTATTGAAGAAGAGATATCTAAACGCTGGGACAGTGATATGAGTTCCGACTCATGGCTATCTAAGAACGTAAGGCCATTAACCCTTGCAACCATTGTTTCATTTTTAATATCAATGACTTTCTTTGAGGGATTTGGTGTTAGTAATGTAAGCGAAAGATGGATTGGACTATGGGAAATGGTGAGCGTAACAGTGATAGGAGGTTACTTCGCAGTAAGAAGCGTAGACAAGAGGGGCCGACTAAGAAAATAGAGTGGTGCGAATATGCACCAATAGAATGTACCTGTAAAGGGAAGTGTAATAAGGGGGGCTAAAGTTAGTCCTCCTTATTTTTTTTGTAAAGGTTAGTCATGCGTTGTGCGGTGTATGCAATAGACAATACTAAAAGCACAAATTTAAGTAGATTCTCTACAGCAGAAAATGATATAGCAAGTGTACCAGCGTTTAAAAAAAATAGTTTAATATCGTTATTATCCATTAGTCCTCACAAGTATCGTCTATCAACCCTGTGTTTGGATAGTAGATAGAACTGTTATAAATTTCTTTTTCATTCCATAGGTCACCTGTACAAGACTCTGCGCTTACTATGCTATATATAGATGTAGTAGCCTTGACGTATTCGGCAATACGTTTTGCAATGTAACCTGATTTACTATCAATGTTAGTAAGAAGTGTGTCGAGAACAAACTGATCCTGCACACTTTCTTCGTTCTTAGTGTTTGCGGTTTGAGTGCGTAGCATTGTTATTGCAGCCTTTGCTGAATACATAGCTAAGATGTACTTCATTAACTTAAACAAGTCTTGCTCCTCCGTAGTTAGAGTTTGGTCAAGCACACCTTGCTCCATATGCTCATATAAACAAGTGCCTAAAAGGTCTTGTAGTGAAGTGTATTGTTCAAGTTGTATAATAGACAACAAAGCAGCACGTTCCATTCTCTTTGGTAGAGGGAAGTTCTGGTATAGATAGTTGTCATCAATGAAGATTACGTTAACCATTGCTTATATCTTCTGTGTTAGCACCCTTAATACTTTCTAAGTTGATGTTCTCCTCAACAACCTTTAAGTTCATCTTATCGTATCCGGTAGTAGAAAGTATTCTATTGATACCGCCAAGAATTATTTCTCTGTTCGGAAGCGTTTCAGTCGCTCTAAAAATCTGGTATGCCGTGACGAGTTCGTTACCGGTTCCTCCCAACTTTCCGGAAACCATGACACCAAATAGAGTAGGAGAAGTAATGTTATGAGCAGTAAGAATTTTAGCATCGTTTAATCTTGAGAGAACGTCTACAGTTTTATCTAAGTTAGCAATATCTAACGGAGTAAACTTAGGTGCGTCCTCTTCTTTTTTAACCCAGCTTACAATGAAGTTATCCGCTTGAGGGCCTGTGAAAGACTCTTTAAAGTTTTTGTACTCAGTCGCTTTTTGCTCATTTGACATATTGCGACCAATGAAAGTAGCGAGTACCTTTGGCGTGAATCCATTCTCAGCAGAGTTTTTAATGTGTTTACCAAATGAGAAATCAGATTCAATATAGTGGAAAGCAGATATATAGTTAGGAACTCCGTAGTAGGGATTCCCACTGTAAGGATTAGCAATATATAATAAAGCCTCTGTCTGACCTTTGTCAAACTTGTCGAAGGCTTTAATTTTTCTTGGTTCGTTGTGTTGTACTGAGTTTGCTCCGTATCCAAAAGTTCTCCTTACTATGTATTCTTTTACTTCTCCTTTGTCATTTGGCTCTGCAGCACGAACACCTTTAACGTCTACAGATTTAATCTCAAGAATCTTTGTCTTTGCTTTGTTCCAACGAACATAGATTGCACAAGCACCTTTAGATTCATATTGGAATGCTGAGTGTAGTAACACATCATACATACCCTTATTGTTACCGGAGCAGTTGTTTAGAAATACACGAAGTTCTTGTTGTGCTTTCTTGGTAGATAAGAATGTTTCATCAAAAGAAATATCTTTACCAGCAATCATCTTAGCTTTCTTTGTTAAGATACCTGCGTGTACCGGAGATTGTCTCAACATCTTCTCTAAGATTACAGGGAAGTCATCATTAACGCCAAACTTGATGTAATCACCAATGTTAGTATGACCTAATTTGTAACGACCATTAAGGTCTACAATTGAATTTTCAAGTTCATTTGTGGACACCGTTGCCTCCGTAGCTTGTACGTTTGTTACAGATGCAAAAAAGTTTGTGATGTTATCTACTAATCCCATTAATATAATCTACAAATTAATAGCTTGAAAATCTAACTGTATCGCCATATATACCTGTACCTGTTTGTACTGTACTGTATGATTCTACATTACATAGGTATGTACACGACAAGTCTCCGTTAGAGAGGGTGAGATAATACTCACCCCCTTCTAAGGAATTAGAAACTAAGTCTATGTTAAGACGGATAAAGTCTTTACAAGAATCTAAATTATTAAGGTCCTGTAGGTCAATGAAATCAAGAGATTGATTTCCCACTACTTTTTCAAGTGTTATATCAAATGAGTTAATAACGTATTGTACGCTCTTAACAAATGATAGTGTGTTTACTGATCCTACTTTCAACCTTTTCATTTACTCTTCTTGTTTTGGTTCTTTTAGTTCACCTGTTGTTAGGTCAATCTCAACATCTCCGTGTTCCTCACGGATTAATGCTTTTTCTTTTTCTAACTTATCAAGCAACTCTTTGTAAGCATCTACAGCACGAGACTCTTCTACACGCATATTGGTGATTTGAGAATCAAGATACTTTAAAGTCTTGATGACGTTGTTCAACTCAGTTAGTTGTTCTTCAGAAAGTTTTTTTACTTCAGACATAATTATAATTATTAGTTAACTATACAAATATACTAATATATTATTAATAAGGTAAAGGTTGACCCTCAATATTTGCTAACCCCCAATTGCCTGTTTCATCTATAAACGCACCTGGCTCCATCGTAGCCTCAAATCCTAAATTTGTTGTCAGCCCTGCATCAGCAGCAGTAGAACCCTTACCTGTAGCATATAAATCTACTATCTGAGATTGGGTTAAAAGTCTATTAAACCAAAATGCTACGTTATCAAAATCCCCTGCCCTGTCTCCTGCATTGTTAAACGCTACATTGATTGACATATTTGTCTTAGGGAATGGTGCCCTTGTACCGTTAGCCTGTGTAATAGTAGTAGTAAAAGCAACTCCGTTCCAATACAACTTCAATCCATTTACTGCTGCTGATTGACTTGGGTCAAATGTACCTGCGATGTGAGCAAACCCATTTGTATTAACTGGCCCTGTTGATGAACTGTGCCAACGTGAGATATTTCCAGATGCAGCATTTTGGTTAAGTGCCCAGTTTATATGGTGATTAGAACTACCGGCTCTATATCTAAATACAAACCTATTAAACCCATAATCATAGAGAAGCATAAGTCTATCTGTATTGTTTCCGTTACCAGCGTTGATTTCAAATAACATTACATTGACATCTGTTGCTGACCAAGTAGGTTTTACCCACATACTAAATGAAAAGGGACCAGAGTCCCCTCCATTGCCTACGAAACTTGCACCATTACCTCCCTCGGAAAAATCCCAATACAAGTCATTCGGAGTACTTGCTGTGTATCCATAGAAGTCTGATATTCTGTGAGGAGCAGTAAACCCTACAGCAGCAGAAAGTGCTGCAAGGCTTCCGCTTGTAGAACCTACTTCGGTTCTTATGTCATCTATGCTTAAAGCACCACTACTTGGTAAGGCCATCAAGTCTTGCTTTTAGTTCTTCTATTTGTGCTTGTTGCTCTTTAAGAGCCTCAATCAATACAGCAGTTAAGTTTCCGTATGCTACGGACTTCATCCCTTCCTCGTCAGTATGTACAAGTTGCGGTACAACTTCCTCCAACTCTTGTGCTATAACACCCACAGACTGTTTCTCCTCGCCTATCTTGTTGTAGGTGACACCTCTCATCTGTTTAACAGACTCAAGTGCGTTAGGAAGCGTCTCTACGTTTTCCTTAATACGAGCATCAGAGAATGCTGTGATATCGTCACTTGCAACAATAGTTCCGCTAACAGATAGATTACCTGTCTTAGACAACGTCATTCTATTAGGATCACCACCGCTTGGTCTCCATTCAAGGTTTCCATTGTCAAGTGTACCAATATCCCAACAAACAGCACCGTTGTCCATCAGTCTTACATAAGACCAACTATTATTTGAATCTATCTCTATCCTTGCTGAAGAACCACTATCTACTCTGAACCCACTTGGGTTAGTAGAAATTAATTGTTGGTTTGTTGTACGTCCTCTGTCTGCTACTGAATCAAGCGTAGAGGTTTCTGTATAACCTGTAATATACCCAGCACCATTGGTTAATTGGTTGTTGTTAAATGGAATTATAGGTAGTACTTCACCGTCTATTCTTGCATTTACTGCATCAGCAGAACCTATTGAGTCATAAGAGCCATCAGTAATCTGACTTCTAAAATGAGCAGGAGTTGCCTTTCTTATGTACCCATCATTAGTGTTTACATATATATCTGTAAGCGTACTTGTTGTTCTTCCAGATGTTGTGTTAATCCAACCAAAGTCAGCATATCCACTTGCGTTTGTTCTTACAACCTTATTGGCTTGGTTGTTT
>Ga0209771_1002294_pt1 | contig 11703 bp, 8 predicted proteins | sample SaaInl59LU_5_DNA_FD_184639 | JGI IMG/M metagenome (GOLD analysis project Ga0209771, IMG submission 184639) | Marine microbial communities from expanding oxygen minimum zones in the Saanich Inlet - ESP_59LU_5_DNA (SPAdes) (version 2) | ecosystem: Environmental > Aquatic > Marine > Intertidal zone ...
AAGACTGGAATGAAAAGCTAACAGCTGAAGAAAAAAGTTTAGTTGGTAATATACTATTAGGCTTTGCACAAACAGAATGTGCAGTGTCTGACTACTGGACTCAAAAAGTAGTTGGTTGGTTTCCTAAACACGAAATACAACAAATGGCAATGATGTTTGGTTCACAAGAAACAATCCACGCTGTTGCTTATTCTTATTTAAATGAAACACTAGGTCTTGAAGACTTTAAAGCTTTCCTTCAGGACGAAGCTACAATGGATAGGTTTAACAACCTAGTGGCATACGAAGGAACGGATACTAAAGGCATTGGGACGTCGTTAGCTGTGTTTTCTGCATTTGCTGAAGGTGTAAGCTTATATTCTGCTTTTGCTGTGTTATATAGCTTCCAATTAAGAAACCTTTTAAAAGGTATTGGACAACAAATGAAATGGAGTGTAAGAGATGAATCTTTGCATTCAAAAATGGGTTGTCAGTTATTTAGACACATGTGTGAAGAAGATAACGAATTGTTAAACAATTGCAGAGAAGATGTTATAGCAGCAGCAACTTCTATGCTACAAGCAGAAGAAAATTATATTGATAGAATGTTCGAAGCTGGAGACGTTGAAGGAATTAAAGCTTACGACCTCAAGCAATTTATTAGAAAGAGACTTAACGAAAAGCTTGTTGAACTTGGATACGTCGACCTTGGGTCCTACTTTGCTTTTGACGAATCAGCATCAAAAAACCTTGATTGGTTCTACCATCTTACCGGCGGTGTTACTCATACTGATTTTTTTGCAACGCGCCCAACAGATTATAGCAAAGCCAACGAAGGAGAAGACTGGGGAGATTTATTTTAAAAATTAATATTATGAAAATAGACAAAAAATTAACTCAGCCAATTTTGGATTGGTGTTTAAAAGAATCGAATAGAGATAAATATTTTAGAGATCCAAATTATCACGGGGGAAATGTTTTAGGTCAAACTAATTTAGATAATATAAATATAGAATTAATGCGTGGTGGTTTTCCATACGAAAGTTTAATTGCTATAGAAAAAGAAATACTAGAGCATTATAATTTTGAAGAAATATATAGAGACCCTGTTTTTGGTACTATGATTTCTTACTCTATAGAGGGCCATGAGGTGCATACTCATTCGGATAAAAATGCAGGAATGAATATACATACAAGAATTAATCTAATGTTAAGTAAACCGGATGACGGTGGCAACCCAGTAATTGATAATGTTGAAATAGATGTAGAAGAAAATACAACCTGGCATTGTGTTGCTGGGTATTATAGACACTCTTCTACAAAAGTAAAAGGCAATAAGCCAAGATTAGTTATTAGTTTTGGTTATCAAATAGATAAAAAACAATTAAACGAATTACAATGGCTAAAAAAATAACTATAATTGGAGCTGGAACAGCGGGATGCTTAACGGCTTCAGCGTTTTTAAATGAAGTTAATAAATATGATATAGAGCTTATTTATGATCCAAACATACCGCCTGCTGCTGTAGGGGAAGCTACTAATTATTCTGTAGCAAACTTTCTATCTGTTGTTTATAATTTTAATGAAGAAGATCTAATTAAATGTAAAGGAACTAAAAAATTTGGTATTCAAAAAAACAATTGGGGCCCGAAAGATTATTTCCATCCTTTTCTTTTTTCTAATTATGCTTTTCATTTAGATTCAAAAGAGTTTCAAAAGTTAATTTTATCAAAATTATCTAAAGTAATTACTGTTAAAGAACAATCTATTGATAATATAAAAGACATTAAATCTGATTATATAATAGATTGCAGGGGCAAGTATGAAGATAGTGAAGTTAATTTTATAGATAGTATTCCCGTAAATGCATCCTATGTTACTCAATGTTTTTGGGATAAACCAGAATTTGAACACACCTTAACTATAGCCAGACCTTATGGATGGGTGTTTGGGGTGCCTTTACAAGATCGTTGTTCTATTGGATATTTGTTTAATTCAAACATAAACAATGTAGAAGAGGTTAAAGAAGATGTTAAAGAAGTTTTCAAAGAATTTAATCTTAATCCATCGGAAAAAACAAATTTAATTAACTTTAAAAGTTATTATAGAAAAAACAACTTTAGCGGTAATGTTTTTTACAACGGTAACGCATCGTTTTTTACTGAGCCTTTAGAAGCGACAACATTTGAAATGCAATTAACTACTGCATTTCTTATTAAAAACGTCATAGACAGGGGAACAGTTGTTAGTAAGCAGATTCAAGAAAACTACGAATCGGAAATTAAAAAACAGATTGTTATGATTAGCTTACATTATTTAAACAATAAAAATTACAACACAGATTTTTGGAAAGAAGCCTCTGAAAATGCAAAAGATTTAATTCGTGCGGTGGCTTTGGAGGAGGATTTTAGAGAAGTTATTTCATCTTCTTTTGTATACGATAACTATGTTAACAAAGAGAAAGCCCCTAAAGTGGGTTATGGGACGTGGCCTGTAAGTTCTTTTGCTCTTAACGTAAAGGCTCTTGACATAAAAAATGAATTAGAAGAATATTTAAAATTATGGTAAAAATAACAAAAGAGACGCCGTTGAAATGCCCTTATGGTTTTACCACTGCTGATAAAATGTATAAACCGTTAACATGGTTTAAGATAATAAAAGCTATATTTGTTAAAATTAAATAAACTAAAATGAAAGAACAAACACTACTTGAAATGAAAAACAAGGTTGAAACTTTAGGCAGCCTTGTTCAGCAAATTATTAATGAGTTAGGCAATCTAAAAAACTTATCGGTTGGAACTCTTGAAACATTAAAAAAGATTCCTGGTTACGAAGAAGCTATTAGCAAGCTTGTTGAAGAGCAAAAAGAAAAGGAGGCTGCTAATGTGGAATAATGATTGGGTTAAAGGTGTAGATTATCCTGTATGGGGTAATACGGAGGTTTATAAGAAAACCATAACCGGAGGATATTTAATGCCTCACGAAACACCGAAAGATGCTTATATGCGAGTAGCTAGTACAGTTGCTAAGCGTTTATATAAGCCAGAATTAGCAGAAAAGTTTTTTGAATACATTTGGAATGGGTGGCTCAACTTAGCGTCACCTGTTCTTTCTAACACTGGAACAGATAGAGGATTACCTATTAGTTGTTTTGGTATTGATGTTGGAGATAGTATACAAGAGATTGGGGCTAAGAATTTAGAAATGATGTTGCTTGCAAAGCACGGAGGAGGAGTTGGTATTGGTATCAATATGATTCGTCCTGCTGGAGCTAAAATTACTGGTAACGGAACATCAGACGGAGTTGTGCCTTTCTGCAAAATATATGATTCTACAATCCTAGCAACTAATCAAGGATCTGTTAGAAGAGGAGCAGCGAGTGTTAACATTAACATTGATCATGGTGACTTTGAGGAATGGCTTGAAATTAGAGAGCCTAAAGGAGATGTCAATAGACAGTCTCTTAACTTACACCAATGTGCAGTGGTAGGAGATAAATTCATGCGTAAGCTTGAAGAAGGAGATCCAACGGCCAGAAGAAAATGGGGAAAGCTTTTGCAGAAACGCAAAGCCACTGGGGAGCCGTATATCTTATTTAAAGGAAATACAAACAAAAGTAACCCGGAGGCGTACAAGAAAAACGGATTAAAAGTTCACATGACTAACATATGCAGTGAAATAGCATTGCATACTGATGAAAACCATAGTTTCGTTTGTTGCCTGTCTTCATTAAATTTAACAAAATACAATGAATGGAAAGACACGAATCTTATATATGACGCTATATGGTTCTTGGATGGAGTCCTTGAAGAATTTATTCAGAAAGCTAAAGGACTTAAAGGATTTGAGAATTCAATTAGATCTGCAGAAAAAGGAAGAGCTTTGGGCTTGGGAGTACTGGGATGGCATACTTACTTACAACAAAACGGGATACCGTTTGAAGGGCTACAAGCTCAGTTCGAGACTAGAAGAATATTTAGTCAAATTAAAATTGAATCCGAAAGGGCTAGCCGTGCTCTTGCTGAGGTATACGGTGAACCTTTATGGTGTCGTGACACTGGTATGCGTAATACTCACCTTCGCGCTATTGCTCCCACTGTTAGTAATAGTAAGCTTTCTGGAAATGTTAGTCCTGGTATCGAGCCATGGGCTGCGAATGTTTTCACAGAGCAATCTGCTAAAGGGACGTTTATTAGGAAGAATAAAGAACTTATTAAAGTTCTAAAGAAAATAGGAATTGATACTGAAGATACCTGGAACAAAATACTTGCTGACGGCGGTAGTATTCAAGACTTAAATGTTTTGGATGAGTGGGGTTATATCAATAAAAAATTAGTATATTTACCTGATCACAGTGAAGAAGCGGATAAAAATGGTTTTGATTCTGTTAAAGATGTTTTTAAAACATTTAAAGAAATAAACCAGCTCGAATTAGTTAATCAAGCTGGAATTCGTCAACAGTATATCGATCAGTCTGTAAGTTTAAATTTAGCGTTTCCTAGTTCAGCAACACCAAAGTGGATTAATCAAGTTCACTTTGATGCTTGGAAGAAAGGAGTTAAGACGCTTTACTATACACGCACAGAGTCTGTTCTTCGCGGAGATATAGCTGCAAAAGCTATGGATCCAGATTGCCTATCCTGTGACGGATAGTTTAGTTCATTTAGTTAGTTGTTCATTAGAAAAACGCCAGTAATTAATTTTACCGGCGTTTTTTTATTTTCTATTGCGTTGTTTAATTTCGTCTTTTAGTTCTTCAACTTCTTTCATGGAATATTCAAGATCTTTCATAGTGGTTGTAAATTCAAGGCGCATAACACTAACGTCTTCTTCTAATTTTCTTTGAGCTGGCCAAGTATATTTCTGCTCGTTTTCTTTTAGCTTCGCGGTCGCTTTTTCTAGTGCATTAATTTTAGCATTAAGCGTATAATAACTGCCAATAATAGATATTAACCCTCCTATTGCTGTTATAAGCTGGGATGTAGTAAATTTAATCTTTGTATTAGCATCTATGTTTTCCATTTATTTTTTGTTTTTACGTATGTTATACCACTTGTCAATTGTATATCCTATAGATGCTATCAATAGAATAATCTTCAAGCCCATCTCTATGTTGGAGAAGGACACGAGCAAAGAAATTGTGTTAAACATATATATTTTGATGTCGTCCATTAGTGCTTTCATTTTATAGTACCTCGTATTTAGTTTTATTACCTGCTTTATAAGCTTTTAAGCATCTTTTTCTGTTTTTTCCAGGGCCTACATAACTAACATGCACCCAATCAGGGTTTTGGTCATCACCAAATTCCCAAATCATTTGATCAAAGTCTAAATTATCTTTTATATAGTTATACATTTCAGCATTAGTTTTAAAGCCGTGTGTGTCATCCAAATCAATTGCTTGACCATAACAGTGCTGAGATTTTTTGGATCCGCCTATGGCTTTATTTAGGTCTTTACAGCGAAAGAAACTGTTAATCCTAATCGGACCGCCAACCCATTTTCTCAATGGCTCAAAAACATGAAACGCTAAATCCCGGGCACACTTAACTTCGTATGCACCGGGTTTATTTTCTATACCTAATCTTTTAGCGGTATTTGATTTTGTGAATTCTTTAAATGAAATGTGATCGCTAATTGTCATTTTTAGTTAAATTTTTTACCAAATTTCTTAAATGATGGCGAGAATTTACTTTTTGGAACTTTTACTCCTTTTTTCTTAGCTTCTGCTCTTGCTTTTACTAATTCAGGATCTTCTACGCCTAAATCCCAAGTGTTATAACCCATAAACAAAGCTATTCTTTGCCAAGATTCTGTATCTTGTTGCGTCATTGCTTTTATGTTACCTGCTTTAGTAAGTATTCTATCTAAAGGGATGTTAAAAGCGGCGGAACCAATATTAGCTGCTACATTGTACATAGGGTGATTTACGTTATCATATCCTACCTTGTCTAGTATCTTTTTATTGTATTTGTAGCTTTCCATTGCTCCGTAGATTTTTCTAGCCTTAATACCAATTGGTGGAGAAACATTTGCTAATTCAACTAAAATAGCACCGGATTTAGCATTCCATCCTTTCTCTTCTTCTTTTTTCCACCTTATTAAAGCATTTTTTAGGGTAGCAACAATACTTCCTGCAATACCAGTACCTCTTAAGAAGCCATCAAGAACAGTGTTTATTGCTCTTTCTGTTTTACCGTCTATTCTTTTTTCTTCGTCTTCATCATCGTCATCTGACCATATAGAAGCGAACAAAGCACTTTGCAAATAAGCAAACGTTAGGTTTTGTATTGCGGAATAATAAACTATTCTTGAAAGATTAGCAACTTTGCTTCCTCTATTATTAGCTAAATCTAAAACGGCCTTCTTGGTTAACCTAGCCATTTGCATTGGTGTGTTTTGGAAAGCTAAAAATATTCTACCAAGTATACTAACTTGTTGGTTTGATAATAAATCTTGTCTTGAAGATTGCTGTGTCTTTTCAGCTAGCTCTTGAAAATCTAAAAACGCTTCTTGTTTTGCTTTTTCAGGAGACATGCCTTGCTTTAAGTATGTTTTTTCTCTGTTATATAAAAACGGAGCACCACCAGTAGCTACAGCAAAGTTATCGCCGTACTTGGTCATTATAAATCCTTTTTCTAACACATACGCCAATAGAGCTTTTTTAGGATCGGCTGAATTTTGCAATCTTTCAGCTAATTCAGCTTCATTTATATCTGTTTTTAAACCTTGCCTACGTTCTTTCATCCAGTCTGAATTAAATATTTCAGTCCAGTATTTAGCAAAAGCTTTAGGATTTGTTAAAACAAGCTTACCTTGTGCAAATACGTTATTGTCTGACCAGTTTGTGAAGTTGACGATAGATAGCTGTTGTAGCAAAGCTGATCTAGTGTTAAAAAACATAGTTACTCCTACTGATCCTCTAACCCAGTTCAAGTAAGCATTGGCCATTTTATTTGAGCCAACTTGTCTTGCTTGTCCCTTTTCTATTCGGTACAACATATCTTCCATCGCAGATCTAAAATCTGGACCATACGCTGCTTCTAATTTATTAAGGTTATCTTCTGAGAATATAATGTTTTTATTTTGTATATACTCATTAAATATTCTAGCTCTACCTATTTTACTTACTATATCTTGTAATTCAGATTCAACTGTACCGGCTGTCCAATCTTTTTCTGGTTTCAACCAGCTTTCTTGTTTGTCCGGAACGTTTATTAAATCTTCAGCAAACTTTAATAGTTTTGGATCGTTTTCTACAGCATTAAGTAATGAGTTTTTATCTGTTTCATTTATACCTGGTATTTCATAACCAAGCTTAGTCCACATCCATACTCTTACAGCAGAATCGTTATTATAGAACTTGTAGTTACTTTCTTTCCTTAGTACTTTTAATATGCCTTTGTTTGCTTTTACAACGTTGTGAAACTTTTGTTTTACTAATTGTCTTTCAGCGTTAAGCTGGTTGTTAGCCCTAGCTAATGGACGGAAGATTTTATCTTCCATAAATTTTACGTCAGCATCTCCTTGCTTGCCAGAACCATATAAAGCGTAAATTAAACCTTCTAGGTCTTCCGCGGACGGAGGAATAAAAAATTTCATTCTTTTGCCCTTTTTAGCACCCATTAATTTAGCAGTTGCCTTAGATATTACTTCGTCTACAGGGATTCCTTTTTTACGCTCTAGCATCTCGTTAAGCGTGCGGGACATAGACTTGGCTTCTTGTTCATTAACTTCTGGAGCAACCTGCTCAAGCAATCCTTTTAAAGCTTTATCAATTGAATTATTTTCTTTTTGAGCTTGTGTTTGCGTTTCTGTTTTGGTATAATCTTTAAATTTATTTTTGTTTTTATCTAAAGCTGTTTTATACCTATTTTTATCTGCTTTTGATTTAAATTTAGAAGGTATATTACTTTCAAATTCTTTGGTTACAAAGTTTTGCGTTGATTTAGATAACTCGTTTTCAAATTGTTTTAAAGTTATTTTGCCTTCTAAAAATTCTTGAGCTTTCTCAACTAAATGCTGCACAGGTGGGTTGTGCTCGTTAGTCATTACTTCTTTATTATTCCAGCCAGGAAATTTATCAAAAACAATTCCTAACTTGCCGGCTAATTTTAAAGGGCTTCTTTGATCAGACTGCCATAATTTTAATATATAAAAAGCTTTTTCTAAATTGCCTTCTTCTTTAAGTCGTACAAGTTCGTCAATTACTATATTGTAGTTGTCTTCAGATTGTTTATTAAATTTATCTATTGCTTTACCATCTTTGTCCATTACCTTACCCCAGTCTTTTTTACCGGTGGTGTCAAATGTCATGTTTGAAACAGGCTGGCCTTTAATAGCAATAGTCATTCCGCTAGGAACTGCCGGGATAAGATTAATTTTATTTTCTCCGAATAAAGACTTAGGAGCAACTTTTTTGATTGCATTAAGAAGCTTCTCGTTTGTTGAAAATGAAGCTGTATTGGCTGTGCGTATTGATCTGGAATATTTAGTAATAAAACTTTTGATCACTTGAGTTTTAGCTTCGCTGGTTTTTGCTTTGCTAATTTCATTTTTTAAATCTTCAAATAAAGTTACTTCAGTTAAAGTTTTTAAATTCTTTTTTATTACTTTATTCGTTAAAGTAGATAATTTTTCAATATTTTTTACATCAGCTAAAGAAGCTTCGTCTTTGAATATTTCTTTAATTCCGTTTTCAATAGCGTCTTTATCCTCTTGACTAACAAAAAATTCTTGAGCCTTTTTTATACCAAGCTTTATAGATTTAGCAATACTATTCCCTGCCTTTAAAGAAACCTTAACTGTTGTTAAAAATGCTTTTCCTACAGCTATAGTTAATTCTGGAATTAAAAATGAAACATATAAAGCATTGTTATTTTTTTGAATATTATCTAAGTAATCTATAGTTCTGTCTATACTCTCCGCAATTCTTTCTATGTAGTTTTCCGGAACTTTAAACCCTTGAATTTCTTGTATCTCTTTAAATTTTTTGTCTATTTCAGGGTCAGCTAAAGCGTCTAAAACTTCGTCAAATCCAACTTGAGTAGCTAACATTTCAGATAATGAATTCTTCCTGGCTGCTTTAGTAGAGCCTTTGGCGTTCATGTACTCCAAGAACTCTTCCTGAGTAACATCGGTTCTTTTTTCAAAAACTAATTCTCCCGCAGCGGTTCCCTCAGTCATGTTCATTCGCTTCTGCTTTCCAGTCTTTGGGTCTATAACAGCTTTGTTAAATTCAGCAAACCTTTTGTTCACAACATCCTGGGGTATTGCATCGTAAAGAGTTTTCCAATTTTCTTTTAAAAATTGTTGGTACGCTTTTCTTGTGCCTGAAATATTTTTTATAGCTGTAGTAAGAGACGTTCTGAACGCTTCATCTAAAGATTTTTTTAGCGCTTTCTTGTTCTCAACAGAAGGCAATTTACCACCTAAAACTTTTTTAGCAGCTTCTTTAAATACAGCTAAGTTGCCTGGCCCCATGTTAAGCTTCTCAGCTATTTTCTTTTGCTTTGGAGCAGCTTCTTGCTCTTCTCTAATATTAATGGAGGCATCCGCCATTTCTTCTGACATTGCTGTTTTGGATTCAGTAACGTCTGACATAAACTGACTACCCTCATTTTTACCAAGAAGTTTATCAGCAATAGCTATACCTCTTCTTTCCAGATAGGTGTTTATATAAGCACCTAGTGAATTGTTTATTTTAGGGTCATATTTATTAACCATACTAAGAACACCATTCTTGCCGTATAATAGCTCAGAAGTTAAATCTTCTTTCATCTGATTAAAACCAGGTCTGTTGCTATATTTTCTTACGATTCTATTTACACTGCCTTCAAATAAAGAGACAATATCAGCTTTAGCTTTATCCTTGTTCCTTTCGGGTATTGCTTCATTAAGAACAACTTTTTCATATAGCTCTTGAGCTTTTTTAGAAGCTTCTTGTTGCTTTTTAGGAGCGTCATTTTTCTCTATTTCTACTTCTCTAGCTATATTATTAATTTTATTTTTAGCTTCTATGTATTGCTCCTTGTATATTTCTAAAGCATCAAGATATTCCTCTGTAGGCATTATATCTCTATCCTGTTCTAGCTCTGTTACTTTTTGAGCATAAGTAGCTTTTAAATCTTCTAAGTTAGAAATATCTTCAAGATTCTTCTCTGAAGCAAAGTCCATGATTGAAGCTGCTTGAACTATATACCCTTTTAGCTCCGCATTTTTGTCATCTATTTTTAATTGTATTGCTTCTCTAGCTTGCTGGGTTTTAGCATTAACTTTTTTAATGTTTAAATCTCCTAGCTCTTCAATAGCTTTTTCTATTTTTCCGCCGTCAACACTTGCTCTTAAAGAAGACACAGATCTTATTGCTTTTTGACCTGTTAATTTAACTCCTTTTCCAAGACCTGAAAAAACAAGGGTTCCCGCGGCTGCTTCTATATATGTTTGAGCAAAGTTATCTGCGAAATATTGAGCTGATTTAGCCATTGCTTCGGTAGGTTTAACACCTCCAGCAATTAGCTTGTTGTATTCTTCTATTGGCGCTTGAAAACTTTCAGTAAGTCCTTCTCCATTAGCAGCCCACATTAACCCACCTAAATTAAATCCTTTTCTTGCGGCAAAGTATTTTGCAATACCTTTAATACCAACAGCTTCCAATCCCATTGCTGGAACCGCAGCAGCAGCTGGTTTTAAAAATTCTGAATCGCCGTCTTGAATTAATTTGTCAAGAGCTTCTTCTTCTGTTAAATCAGGATTTTTGTACTTTGCTTTTGTAATATTATACTCAGTAACATAGTCACTTAGCATCATTGAGTTGCTCATGGCTATACTAGCCATAGCTCCGCTAATTGTTCCTACTCCAGGCCCTCCAACAAATGTACCAGTTACACCTCCAGCTGCTCCAGCTATTATTGCTGGCACAACAGACTCCGCAACAGTAGCCCCACTTCCAGCAAGCTTAGCGATGCCATTCATAAAAGACTTGCCATTGTCGTCCCCAGTAACAGTCATTACAGGCAGATTTTCAAGCTCGTCTTTTATAGATTTTAACTCTTTATAATTTTGCTTTAAATCGTTTTTTCTTTTTTCAATTTTTTCATCAGCTAATTTAGCAACTCTGTCTCTGTCCTCTTGGGATTCATGCGACATTTGCCATTGCTCAAAATCTTTTGCTGATTCATCAATGTTTAACAAAAACTGATCTAAAGTTGTATCTATTTTTTTAGCTATTGATCTAGGAGTGGCACCCCACTCTCCGCCAAAACCATCTTCGCCTAAAAACCTTGTTTTTAAATTTGATACAGAAGCCATCCATTTTTCAGCCTCTTCTTTGGAGCCTACAAATTTTTCTTTTGCGGACCTATCAGCGCTTGTTTGAATTTCATTAATTACTTTTTCAATATTATTTCTTGAAAAATCACCAGTGGTTGTAGATATTTGGTTTCTTACTCGGTATGGTAAGTTTCTTTTTTCTTCTATGCTAATCTGCTCTTGGCCTTCAGAATATTTGTCAAATTCTTCTTTGCTAACATTTTTACCATCAATACTAAAGGTTTCAGTTTTGGGTAATTCCGAAGAACCATTTTCCGAAAGTAATCCCGTACTTGGTGTTTGATTTTCGGGCGCTACATTTTCCGCCACAGGCGCACCCTGACCTTGGCTTAATTCCTTTCCCGTTGTTTCAACTATAGGAGATTGTACAACTGTAAGACCTACTTTTTGTAT
>Ga0209771_1002295_pt1 | contig 11702 bp, 8 predicted proteins | sample SaaInl59LU_5_DNA_FD_184639 | JGI IMG/M metagenome (GOLD analysis project Ga0209771, IMG submission 184639) | Marine microbial communities from expanding oxygen minimum zones in the Saanich Inlet - ESP_59LU_5_DNA (SPAdes) (version 2) | ecosystem: Environmental > Aquatic > Marine > Intertidal zone ...
TGACACGGAACTTCCTTATAGCTGGAATGGCTTAACGTTCACTGCTGCTGGAAGCCAAGAGGCTACCCTTACAAGTGCAGTAACGGGCTGTGATAGTTTAGCGACGCTGGATTTAACGGTAAATCCAACACCTGATTTGTTTTATGTGCTTAGCGATTCTGAAATATGTTCAGGAGACATTACAGATATCACATTAAACAGTTCTTATTCAGCAACCATATATTCTTGGGATTTTTCACAGACATTGATTTCGGGACCTACGACAGGTAATGGAAATCAGATAAGTCAACAAATTAATACAACTTCGTCTAATCAAGGTTCAGTGACATATATCATAACTCCCATTCTTAATTTTTGTATTGGTACACCTGTTGAAGTACAAATTTCGGTAAATCCAATTCCTGGTGTAACAGTCGATCCTGAATCGCAGACAATATACGCTGGTCAATCTGCGACAATAAATGCTATGGGATCTCCACAGGGTGGTGGGTATTTTTGGAATCCAGGAGGGGAGACTACAGAGTCAATTACAGTGAGTCCACCTCAAACAACAACATATAATGTTACGTATGTATTAGATGGTTGTACAACAGACACTTCGGCTATAGTTATTGTTGAGGACGCTCCGGAGGTAACTTCAAATTCTGGTATAATCTGTAGCGGTGATAGTATATTATTAATTGCAAATCCAACAATTTCAGGAGGGACATATTTATGGTCAAATAATGAGACAAGCTCTTCGATATGGGTATCGCCAACAACGAATTCCGTTTATTCTGTGGAGTATACGGTAAATGGATATACGACAACACCGTCAATTTCAACGGTAACAGTGAATCAAACACCAATTATTTCTGTTGAAGATCAAGTGATTTGTGAAGGGCAGAGTGCAACTATTTCTGCGACAACAAGTATTGGTGGTGGTACTTATAACTGGCTACCTGGAGGAGAAGTATCACAGCAGATCAATGTCAGTCCAAATGCGACAACGGTATATCAAGTTGAATATTCAGTGAATGGTTGTACCGCTCAAGATAGTGTACTTGTGACAGTCAATCCTGTTCCAATATTAACGATTTCGGATACGACTATTTGTTCAGGTGAATCGGTAGAATTGAATGCAATTACAAATTTACTCGGAGGAACATACCTTTGGGGAGATAATAGTACCACCCCAATTATTAATGTTTCCCCAAATAGTACAACATCTTATTCAGTTTTATATACTTTAAATGGTTGTCAGGTTTCAGGGACAGCTACGGTTAGTGTAAATATGATACCAATAGCTCAAGTCACTAATGATGTTATTTGTTCAGGAGAAACAGGCCAGCTTTCGGCGTCATCGAATCTTACCGGAGGATCCTATTTTTGGAATGGAATTCAAGGTGCAAATATTTATACTGCTAACCCCAGTCAGACAACAGATTATACTCTTGTTTATGTTCTGAATTCTTGCGAAAGCATACCTATAACAGGTACGATTACAGTTAATGAAATCCCAGAAGTCATTTTAGAAGACGCAATTATTTGTTCAGGTGATAACTTGATTTTGACTTCTGAGGTCACAATTCCAGGAGGAGTATATTTATGGTCGCCTACAGGAGAGGTAACATCTGCTATTCAAGTGAGCCCAGTTGATGCTACAACATATACGCTCGATTATACTGTTGGAGGTTGTGGTGCATCTGCAACAGCTCAGGTTACTGTGCAGTTACCGCTGCAATTATCAATAGAGGTATCGGACACACTTGGTTGCGCTCCTTTTACAGTCATGTTCGAGAATCCATTTGCTACTGAAGATACAGATTGTGTTTGGGAATTTGGGAATGGCCTGGCCGTAGGTGGATGTAATCCAATATTTACATTTAATGAAGAAGGGTGTTACGATGTCACTTTGTTGTCTTCTGATGGTGTTTGCACATCTGAATTAGCTCAAACAAATATTATTTGTGTAGAAGGCCCGCCAGTGGCATCTTTTTATGCAAACCCTCCAATAATAACTGATCCAACACAGTGGATTCAGTTCTCTAATAATAGTATCGGTGCCGTTGATTATGAGTGGGAATTTGGAGATGGTCAAGGGTCTGATTTGGAGCAGCCACAACATTTGTATACGGATATCAACGATGGCTTTGTAATTACATTGATAGCGTCTTCTGAGCTTGGATGTGTTGATACTGCTCAGGTTTCAATAATTTATCAAGAAGAGCCCATTGTTTATATTCCAAATACTTTTACTCCAGATGGGGATCAATACAATCATGTTTTTGTTCCAGTGTTCACATCAGGATATGATCCTTTTAACTACGAGATGTTAATATTTAACAGATGGGGTGAGGTTGTTTTTGAATCTCATGATGTGAATGTTGGATGGGATGGAACCTTTGGTGTAAATGGAACTGATGCTCAAGATGGGGCTTATACTTACAAGATAATATACAAAGTCTTGAAGACGGATGAACGACGCCTAATTGTGGGTCACGTTAATTTAATTCGTTAAAAGTAAGCTTGAATTTCACCTTGTTTAATTCGCTAGAGCAGTTTAACATAGAGTTGTGATCATCAACTATAGTCTTAATGATATTCAATTTTAATTTAACTGAGTTATCAAGTTTTTCATTAAATCTTTGTTGTAATAGTTTTTCACTGAATAAATTACTTTTTATTTCTTCTACATTGCAATAAATAACCACACCGAATTCTACTCCATTCTCAAAGGATTCAAAGGAAATACGTGGCGTTGCTTTAAAAACCACGTTCTCCATTATTAAGCTTAAAATATTTGACCAAAGTTGTATGGTTTGGAAATCAAATGCGAAAATGTTCAAACTTTCATTTATATTGAAATTCAGTTCAACTTCAGGATATTGCAATCTGATATGTTGTTGTAAGCCATAGAATGTAGTTTCTAATTTTATTTTTTTCTTCTCCTTTTTTTCTTCAGAAAGAACTAAAGATTTTAAGTTTGAAATCGAATTATTTGTTTTTTTACTCATCTCAATAAGAGAATGATTAAATCCATACATAGAATTAATGTCATGAAGTAAATCTAAAGTGTAAGACGGATTCTTGATAAGAACGAGGTCTATAAAATCAGCATCCGATTTAAGATTCAGTTTGGCAAGTTGTTGAATAACATGAGGCTCGAAATTTAAGTTCAAGGTCTTTATTTTTGACTTTATCTCTTCAATGTTTTCCCTTCTGGTAATTCGGTCGCTACTTATTCTTTCATCTTTTAATGGCGCAATTCTAGGGGAGATATAGCTTAAATCGTTTTTATTAAAAGGAGTTTTAGATTGGATTTGAATAATTCGATTCATCAAAAATAGGATCGCCTCACTTCCAGCCTTGATTGAGGCTAATGGCGTATTCATTTCGTGTGCGATAATCGCGGCAATTTCGCCGATAATAACTTTTTTTTCTTGGTCTACTATTTTATGGTTTAAGTCAATATTTTCCTTTGACTTAATTTGAATTTCATTTTCGAGATTTGAATTTAAGGATAAGACCTCTTTTTGTAGGTTTTCTTTTATTTCTTGTTCTTGTAAACGACTGTAATGTGATTCAAGAAGGGATGCAATCATATTGAAAATGTATAAATGCCTTTTGTTAAAAAAATTCGTTTTAGGATGTTCAGAATCTATAACTCCAATTACTTTTTTCTTGTAAAAAACTGGAACAGCAAGTTCAGATCTTCTTTCTTGGTCATCTACGATATACTGTTCATTTTTTCTTGTATCATCAATCAATTCATGAACGCCATTTAAAGCAACGGAGCCTACGATACCTTCTCCAACTTCAATCTCTATAGGTTCATGAATCGCTACATAATCTATGTTTTTTGGGCCGAATGCCGCCCGCTGAATAAGTTTATTTTTATCAAAATCTACCATGTAGATTACGCAGTCAACTAATTTTAACTGTGAAATAATATTTTTTGTAATCTTCCATAGCGCATCATAAATAGTTAGTGAATCATTAAGTTCTCTTGAGAAAAATGAAATGATTTTTTCACTTTCAAGGGCCATCTCTAACTCGTTTGTTCTTATATTGACTAAAGATTCAAGCGTTTTAGTTTTATCTTCGAGTTGATTGATTTTTTTTCTAAACTTTAAAGATTTAAGATCTTTTTCTTGTTTTTCTTTCTTGTGTTTCTCCCTAAAGGTGTGATGCTTTTTGATTGATTCTAGCGATTTTTCAAATTCATTTAAATACTCATACGAGATTGATATTTCTTTGTTTATCTCAGCCAGCTGATCATCATTGATGTCACTCGACTTAGCGATGAATTGATTTAATAAGTCAACACTCGTTTGATATTCTTTTTGATCGTTTAATATTCTTGCTTGAATGATTTTATTGTGTGTACAAATGTGTTGAAGTTCTATTTCTGAACAAATTTCATTACTCATTTCTAATGAAGTATTTGCTTTTTTAAACTCTTTTAGTCTGTAATAAGTTTCTGCGATATTTGAAGTTGTTATTGCACGTTGTCTTAGATTTTGTAAAGGAGTATTTTCAAGACTTTTATTGAAATATTCTAAAGCTTTTTCTAGTTTATTGAGGCTCAGATAACTATCTCCAGTATTAATTAGAGATGCTGTATATTCAGTTGCATTACCAACTTCTTTTCGTAGTTCTAAACTTTTAAGGTTTATCTCAAGTCTGCTCTCATGATCATCAAAATAATCGTAGATATATCCGAGTGTATTATATGCTGCGGCTTCATTCTTCTTGTCCCTGTATTTTATAAAGATAGGAAGTGCCTGGTTTACATATTCGAAAGAGAGGCCATGAATACCTAGAAAAAAACCAGAAAATGATTGTAATAAATATGCCTTTGCAATGGATAACTCATCTTTGCTACTTTTTGCCTCTGCTAAAAGATCTCGACCAATGTCAAAAGTACGCTCCGGCTCGTTGAGAACAAGAAGCATTGCTTCTTCAAATTTATGATTTATTTTTTTTGTATTACTTGACATAATTTGACACTTCAAATGTAAGTAAACTAAAATACTTTAAGAGTAACGTTGAATATTTATGAGTTTGTGCGTAGTTTTTTGATATGTTTCATTCCAAATTCCTGCTTCAGTAAGCAGGTCTTTTTTAACGTGACCCGAAGCATGGATGATATCGCCGTTTGGACCGAGAATTCCAACATGTGTGATGTTTCCTTTTTCATTTTCAAAAAAAGCTAAATCACCCTCCATTTTATCTTTGAAAGTTACCGATATTCCTATTTGCGCTTGTTGTGAAGCATCACGCGGAATTTCTATTTTAATAAGTCTAAACAATATTTGAGTTAATCCAGAACAGTCTATTCCTGAAGGTGTTTTTCCTCCCCACAAATAAGGCGTATTTAAATAACTTTCTGCGAATTCCCAAAGGGTCTGCTCTCTTGACACGATAGACTCGGTTTTAAACTGATATTTACCAATGTTAAAACATGAATTTATTCCAATAAAGCTACCTCGTGGAATGAAGTTCTTTTCGTTATGAAAATTTAAAACAAGCTCTCTTGCTGATGAGTAGGTGTAATTCGCGAGCCAATTTTTATATTCCGAAAGCTCAAGTGAAAAGAGTTGTTTCGGATCCATGTAACCAAGATATCCGTCTATAGCTGTTTTAATTAATGTCCAGTTTTTATTGAGTTTTTTAATCTCTATCGGTTCTCCAAATAGAAGTTGGGATACAATTTCACTTTGGTCCATTGGGCCTTTTCTTAACGGCGCACTGGCGACAAAACAGAAAGCATATTTATCTTCGTGTGAAATCAAATCAACGGTATTTAATTGCCTCAAATTTAAAAATTGAATGACTTATATTGACTACTTTCGTGTCAAGATATGAACAAGATTATTTTAGTAACAAACGACGATGGTATTTTTGCGAAGGGTATAGCTTCACTTGTTTCTGTTGCAAGTTCATTCGGAACGGTATTAGTAGTTGCTCCAAACAAACCACAATCAGGAATGGGTCATGCAATCACAATCGCGGATCCTTTGCGCCTGTCACCTTACAATGGATTTGAAGACATAGAGGCCTACAGTTGTTCTGGAACTCCGGTGGATTGCGTGAAGTTAGGGATATTTGAGGTCCTAAAATCTAAACCAGATCTTATTTTATCCGGTATAAATCATGGAGAAAATTCATCTACTAATGTTTTGTATTCAGGTACGATGTCTGCTGCCATCGAAGGGGCAATGGAAGGCGTTCCTTCAATAGGGTTTTCCTTGGCTGATTTTAATTCAGATGCAGATTTTTCTGTAACTCAGCATGTTGCAAATCATCTAATTCCCAAAGTCCTTGAGCAAGGATTACCTGAAAATACGGCTTTAAATGTGAATGTGCCCAAATTAAGAACTGATGAATTAAAAGGAATTAAAGTTTGCTCCCAAGCACATGCCTATTGGGAAGATAAGTTTGATTCAAGGGTCGATCAGTTTGGAAGGCCTTACTACTGGTTAACGGGTAAGTTTTCCGATAAGGACCAAAGAGATGATACTGACTTATATTATTTAAAAAAAGGTTTCGCTACAGTTGTTCCAACACACTTTGATCTTACAAATTATGCTGTTTTAAATGAATTAAACCATCTTGATAATGAACGAGAATTTTAATAAATATTTACTACTGGGTACACTGATCGGTGTTGTAACACCTATTCTATTTTTACCGATTCTTATTTATCTATTATCGATATCACAAGGCCTTAGTTTTGATATGGTTTGGGAGCAGATTTCAAACAATAATATGAATACCAGTAAATACCTTTCTTTAGCGATGATTACTAATCTAATTTGGTTTTATTACTTTTTGAACCGAGAGATGTATCACCATACAAGGGGAGTAATACTCGGTATGATTTGCTTTGCACCTTATATGATTTACATCTATTTTATTCAATAAATGAAAAAGGTTTTTGTTCTTGTTGGTGAGGCTTCAGGAGACTTGCATGCCTCCAACCTTATAAAAGAAGCTAATACCCTTGATACTTCATTATCATGGCAAGGTTGGGGAGGCGATTTGATGGCAGGGCAGGGGGTAGTTGTAAAAAAACATATTCGAGAACTATCATTTATGGGCTTTTTGGAGGTGTTATTGAATATCCGAACTATTTTAAACAACTTTAAAGTATGTAAATCGCAAATTGAGGCTTATGAACCAGACATCCTTCTTCTTGTTGATTATCCGGGATTTAATCTAAGAATAGCGAAGTGGGCGAAAAAAAAGGGAATACCCGTAGTTTATTACATTTCACCTCAAATCTGGGCTTGGAAGGCATCACGAATTAAAATCATAAAAGAAACAGTAGATAAAATGTATTGTATTCTTCCCTTTGAAAAGGCTTACTACGAAAAAGAAGATTTCAGTGTTTCTTATTTCGGTCATCCTCTTATCGATGCCAAATCCAATTATGAAGAAGAAAAGCAATTAATATCTCAAGGTAATCAAAGGGTCATTGCTGTTTTACCAGGAAGTAGAGAGCAAGAAATTAGCCGTAAATTGGATTTGATGTTATGCGCGGTTAGTAAATACAATGCTTTCAGAATAGTTGTGGCTTGTGCTCCGAATTTACCGTCCTCATATTATGAAAGTTACAAGGAAAAATATCCCCAGGCTGAATTTGTTTTCGGTAAAACATACGACTTGCTTTCCATTGCTGATTTTGCGGTAGTTACCTCTGGAACTGCCACATTAGAAACAGCAATATTTAAAGTGCCTCAGGTTGTTTGTTATAAAAGTTCATACCTATCCTACAGGATTGCGAAATGGTTGGTGAATATCAAATATATTTCATTAGTTAATCTTATTATGGATAGAGAGGTTGTTACCGAATTGATCCAAGAGGATGTCAGTATTCTAAAAATACAGAAGGAGTTAGATGCTTTAATATTTGATCATCCTCATCGCGAGAAAATGCTTTCGATTTACGACGAAATGCTTCTGCTTCTTGGCAGCGAAGGTTGTAGTAAAAAAATTGCACAAGATTTGCTAGGTTATTATTCGAAATGAACTGTTTAAAATTTCTTGTATTTTTAGTTCTTAGTCATGCGTACATTGCCAACGCACAAAACCTAAGAGTGAAAGTTTTCTCTCAAGACTATTTTAGTATCATGAATACACAAGCCGTTCACGGCGATTATCAGATACACGGTCAGGAGGGTTTCATTTCCGAACTAAAAGAAGGTGAGTCTCTGCGATTGCAGATTAATTCTTCACAACAACTTCATTTAACAAAAAACGGAGAATTCCTCGGTTTATACGACACTCTTTTTTTACATCAGTCTAGTCATCATGATTATTTGCAATTCAAACCTCAAGGAAGTAAATTAATCAAACAAAGGCAGTACGAAGGCGATTTCGAAATTACAGTTCAAGAAGGGTACTTACATTTATTGAATTTGGTATTCATAGAGTCATATTTGGAAGGTGTGCTCTCTGCTGAGGCAGGTGTAAGATGTCCAAAAGAATATTATAAAATTCAAGCTATTATTAGTAGGACCTTTGCAAATAACAATATTCATAAACATAAATCAGAAGGGTTCTTTCTGTGCGACGCCGTTCATTGTCAAGCTTATTATGGTCGTTATGATGGAGAATCAAATGCTATAATAAATGGCGTTAAAGAAACATATGGGCTGATATTAGTGGATTCAATGGGTAATTCATTCCCTACTTTTTTCTCTGCCAATTGCGGCGGACAGTCTGCTGAAACGGATCAAGTTTGGAATGTGTCCTTACCTAATTATGAATCACGGCCAGATACATTCTGCATTCATACCAGACAGGCGCATTGGGAAAAATATATAACACGGAAAGAGTTCTTTGAATTTCTTTCCAAAAAATTCTTTTTTGATTTAAATGATGATGTGCTCGTTTCACATGCATTGAATTTTAAACAAGAGCAGAGGCAAACATTTTTTATACATCCTTCTTTAGGTATTCCTTTAAGAGATATGAGAGCAGCCTTTAAATTACGCTCGACTTTCTTTAGTTGTGAGCCTGTTGGGGATAAGGTATTGTTTAAGGGTAAGGGCTTTGGACATGGGATAGGATTATGCCAAGAGGGTGCAATGCAAATGGTTGATCAGGGAATGTCGTATAACAAAATTCTTGGCTTTTATTTTAAGGAAGCAAAACTATCAAGGATTAACTTTCTAATTAATCATTGGTGATTACGAAAATATCCTCATCTTTTCGTTTAAAGAATTTTTCTTGACGCGCATATGCTTCGAGATAATCTAATTCTTTGATTTTTTCAAGCTCTAATCGAGTCTTTTGTAATTTGAACTTCATGTCATCATTTTGACCTTTAAGTTGGTATAATTTTTCTTTTTGTTTAAGGATGTAAAAGATGTCATTATCATCCAGAAAAACTAGATAAGTTGCAAATACAATGAAGGTTAAAAAGAATTTATTTTTAAGAAAAGCCGGTATCTTTTTCACATCCAAATATAACAACTTAATATAATGCCTATAACTTAGATTACATTGCTTATTAATGTATCATTGTTAATTATTCTTCTTTGCAGTTGTTATACTTCGTTTTCATGAAGCCAAGAAATGCATGGTCATATTCGAAAACTTCTTGAAGACTCGTTAGAAGTTCACAAGCTTCTGAGTTCGTCTGACGCAATTCTGTTAACGTAACGGCGCTAAGCATTGCCCCGTACTTCAAAGCTTTGAGATCTGTTTCGGTCATTTTATTGAAGTCTGATTCAGACATGTTTTTAAGATTTTCAATTTCAGTTTTCCAGATTTGATTTGCAGTCCGCGCATCTTTTGTAGCAAGCCTTATGGGTGCCTCAAATAAACGAATGCCCGTTGTTTGCGTTGTGATGACTGCGTAATTTTCACAACCTTCAATTAATAAATCCAATAGTTCAGTTTTTTTCTCTTTATCTGCACCGTTGTAAATAGAAAAATAACCGTCTTCTTCCTCGAGATTGAATAATAAATAAGTATCTAAAAAGTCATTTTGAAATTTATTAAGCCACATTTTATGGATTTTCTGATCAAATATACCATTGAGATCAAGTTCAATAGCCGCAGCAACGGAATTTATTGTTTCTTCATAAGGGTCAGCGACTTTTGGATTGTTACGTTCTTCAATATGCATTCCATAGTATCCTTTGGCTAAAAATATTTGAGGGGTAGGATCATTGACATATTCTGGTTTAACTGCATAGGCATCTGCCTTTTGCACAAGCTTGAAAAAATCACCAGCTGCATGGATTTGTGTGAGCTCGTCTAGGTTGTTCGCGGCCGTGACAATAGCTTCTTGTTCGAAACTGACCTCATCCTCTTCAATTTCAGTTTCTCCACTTTTTAGCACGACATCATACGTAAAACTCACCGCAAGTTCAATATCATAATTCCCAACATTTTTGAATTCGACTTCAACATTTTCAGCATTTGCATTACAATCTACGAAATCCCAATCTTTTCCTTCTCGTCCTGATATGAGCCAAGTAGTAACATCTCGTTTAGCACCATTATTTTTAAAAATTGAGGTGAACTTTATCGTTGGTTTTGCTTTGTTCGCAGCATCAAGAAAAACGAGATTTTTTGATACTTTAAAACTGAGGGCAGGTGCTGGTGTTTGAGCAATGGTATTAAACGTTATTATTTGAAAGCCAATAGCGAGTATAAGTAGTGTAAATTTCATAGTTGAGAAGATCAATTCAATTATTATGCCGAAAATACAAGATTATTCGTGACTTTGTATTAATAGATTTAAAATTTCCTGCGCAGATTTAGATATTTTTGTTCCTGGGCCATAAATACCGAATACTCCACAGTCATTTAAAAAACCATAATCTTTTTGAGGTATTACACCTCCAACAATAACCATTATATCTTTTCGGTTCATTCGATCAAGGGCAGTAATAACCTCTGGTACCAATGTTTTGTGTCCTGCTGCTAAAGAAGAAATCCCTAAAACATGGACGTCATTTTCTACTGCCTGTTTTGCAGCTTCAGTTGGAGTTTGAAATAAAGGTCCAATATCTACATCGAAACCAATATCTGCAAATGAACTCGCTATGATTTTCGCACCTCTATCGTGCCCATCCTGACCCATCTTTGCAATCATTATTCTAGGTCGTCTTCCTTCAAGATTTAAAAATGTGTTAACGCGTTCTTTGGCTAATTTAAAATCTTCATCCATTGCTACTTCTTTTGAATAAACACCACTTATTGATTGGATCTTTGCAGTATATCTTTTGTACACTTTTTCGAGAGCATAGGATATTTCTCCTAACGTACACCGCGCCTCAGCGCATGCTATCGAAAGTTCAAGCAAATTTCCGTTTTGTTCTCTTGCCGCTTTTTCTAAAGCTTGGAGCCGCTCATGTACCAGATCACTATCTCTTGACTCTTTAATTTTTTTAAGTTTTTTCAATTGAGACAAACGAACTTGCTGGTTGTCAACATCTAAAATATCAATATCCTTATTTTCATCATTTTGGAAAATGTTCAAGCCAATTATATGATCTTTTCCTGAATCAATTCGTGCTTGTTTTTTAGCTGCAGCCTCTTCAATTCTTAACTTGGGTATTCCTGTCTCAATGGCCTTTGCCATCCCACCTAAAGACTCAACCTCTTCAATAAGTTTTGAGGCCTCATCAAGTAAATCTCCGGTAATTTTTTCAACGAAATAGCTATTGTGATAAGGGTCGATAAAAGAGGTTAAACCA
>Ga0209771_1002298_pt1 | contig 11690 bp, 10 predicted proteins | sample SaaInl59LU_5_DNA_FD_184639 | JGI IMG/M metagenome (GOLD analysis project Ga0209771, IMG submission 184639) | Marine microbial communities from expanding oxygen minimum zones in the Saanich Inlet - ESP_59LU_5_DNA (SPAdes) (version 2) | ecosystem: Environmental > Aquatic > Marine > Intertidal zone...
AGATTACAAAAAAAAGGCTATGAGGTCACTGTTGTTGAGAGGAACAGCTACACTGGAGGTAAAATGCATGTACTGGAAGGGAATGGCTTTAGATTCGATTTAGGCCCCTCTCTTTTTACCATGCCAGGGCTAGTGGAATCTCTATTTGAATTATCTGATAAGCCTATTGAAGATTATTTTACTTATAAAAAAAAGGAAGTAATCTGTCATTATTTTTGGCCTGATGGGAGCTTCTTTAAGGCATCGGCGGAGCCAGAGGAATGGATCAAAGAGGCGGCTGATTTTTTTGGAGAACCCTCAGAAATTTTGAGAAGGTATTTAAACAATAGTGCAAGAAAATATTCGCTCACTGCGCCTATTTTTTTAGAGAGATCATTGGCTGATTGGAAAACATATTTAAGCACAAATACACTAAAAGCAATTTTTAACTTGGGTGCCTTAAACATCTTTAATACCCTTGACAAACACCATAAAGGAATATTCAAAAACAAAAAACTCATTCAATACTTCAACAGGTTTGCCACCTATAATGGTTCCTCTCCTTACAAGACTTCTGCAATCATGAGCATGATTCCTCACTTAGAAATGCATAAGGGTACCTACTTTCCAACAGAAGGCATGCATTCAATAGGACAATCGCTCTATCAATTGGCCAAAGATAAAGGAGTTCGTTTTTTACTTGAAACTCCAGTGGTAAAAATTAATGTAGAAAACAATAGTGCAAAAGGCATAGAAATAGTAGTAAATGGAGCAACACAGTATTTAAAAGCAGACGTAGTCGTTTCAAATGCAGACGTATTTCACACCTATGAAAAACTGCTTCCAAATATTCAAACACCCAAGAGAATTGTTCAAGAGGAAAGATCGAGTTCTGGACTCATATTCTATTGGGGTATTTCTACCTCTTTTCCCTCATTAGACCTTCATAATATTTTTTTCAGTGAAGACTATGAGCTTGAATTCAAAGAAATTTTTGACCAACAGACCTTACCTACTGATCCAACCATATACTTAAACATAAGTTCCAAGGAAAAACCATCAGATGCCCCTAAAGGTTGTGAGAATTGGTTTGTGATGGTAAACGCACCAGCTAACAAAGGGCAAGACTGGGAAGATTTAAAGCAAAAAATGAAGCAAACAATTGTCAGTAAATTATCCGATTTACTGGGTGTTAATGTAGCTGACTATATTGTTTATGAAGAAATTTTAGACCCAATTGGTATAGAAAAAAATACCAATGCATCACAAGGTGCCCTTTACGGCACTTCTAGTAATGATTCAAAAGCAGCATTTTTAAGACAATCCAATAAAAGTCATATTGAAAATTTATATTTTTGCGGTGGTTCTGCACACCCTGGAGGTGGGATTCCACTCTGTCTCTACAGTGCCAAAATTACAGCAGATTTAATTCCGGAAATTTAGTGCAATACCCAAAAATTATATGGAATAAAATTCCTGATTTAATTTTAACTGTATACCATATAATAGTATTGAATTAACAATCTTAAAAAGCCTTTAACAGATATTAGGCCTCAAAAAAGTAATGACAAAGACTACTACCCGACAAATTGAACCGAAAACAAGTTTTGCTATAGGATTGATTTGGCTATTCAATATGACTGCAATCATTGGTATTGGTATGGGGTTTCAAGAGTGGTTTATTGAGAAAACATATGTGAATATGCTTCTTTACACCGTTTTTTTAATCGCCTTATTTCCGGTGTATTCATCCAGAAATATATTCCTTTTCACCACAGCATTTCTAATTGGTATGTCTAGTGAATGGATAGGTGTGCATACCTCTTGGCTATTCGGTAGCTATTACTACGGAGAAAATTTAGGTGTTAAAGTAGGGGGCGTGCCGCTACTTATTGGTATAAATTGGGCTGTACTGAGTCTAATCTCAGCAGATCTTGTGAGAAAATTAAACAGCGCTAAATACTATAAGGCGCTACTTGCTTCTTGTCTCATGGTGGGCTTAGATCTATTAATGGAGTATGCAGCACCATCGCTAGACTTTTGGTACTTTGACGGAGGTATAGCGCCAATAAAAAACTACCTAAGCTGGTTTGCGGTGGCTTTTATAATTCAGCTCATCATAAACGATAGCTATACCCATGGAAATCGAAAGTATTCACTGCATTTACTTTTGAGTCAGTACGCTTTTTTTACCGCTTATTTATTGCTTCAATAAAGAAGACAAGCCCGCAGTAAAATCTGGTTTATCCCAATCACTAATCCGCGCGGTTTCAAGCACTATATTTCCATTTGCGCTTATGACATAGCTGGTTCCTAATGCCATACTTTTAAATGGACTTTTATCTTCCACTACTCTATAAGTAATAGGAAAGGAAAAGTCTTGGTTTTTAATGAACTGTTCTACCGGCTCACGCTCCTCATCTGTAATAATAAGAAAGACTATGTCACTACCAAAACGCTTATAAAGCCTTTCAATACTCTCCAGTGAAGCTTTCGAAGGCAAATGCCAAGACGCCCAAAATGACACAAAAATAACCTTGCCTTTAGATTGTTCCAAAGAAAAGAAATCCCATTCTTTGTCTTTTAACCTCCATTGATAGCTAGGAATTTCATATTGATCTTCTACGCTCAAAAAGCGGGGGGTTGGCGCCAGTAATTTAGTCAAGAGTAATTTACCTTGGCTCCCTAGTGGTGAATACATGAGTAACAACACTAGTCCAATTGTCATAAATATAAGAACAGATTTTAGCTTCATAGTGTAAAAATAAAAAAACACCTCATATAATATGAAGTGTTTTTTTTAAATGATTGCACTACTTATACTTAAGCAGCATTTTCCTTTTTGATTACGTTTAAAGCAGATCCTGCTCTAAACCAACCTATTTGTGAATCATTATAAGTATGATTTACTTGAATAGTGTGGGCAGTTCCATCTGCGTGTTTGATCTCAATAGTCAAAGCTTGTCCAGCTTTAAATGAGGCAATATCTACAAAGTTAAAAGTGTCATCTTCTTTGATTAAGTCGTAATCAGACTCGTTCACAAAAGTCAAGCCTAACATTCCTTGTTTTTTAAGGTTTGTTTCATGAATACGTGCAAAAGATTTTACAAGAACTGCTGCAACACCTAGGTGTCTTGGCTGCATTGCTGCATGCTCCCTTGAAGAACCTTCTCCGTAATTATGGTCGCCTACTACAATGGTTTTAATGCCAGCCGCTTTATAAGCCCTTTGTGCGTCAGGTACACCCATGTATTCGCCGGTGAGCTGATTTTTTACAAAATTTGTTTTCTGATTAAACGCATTCACTGCTCCAATCAAGGTATTGTTGGCAATATTATCTAAATGACCTCTAAAACGCAACCATGGACCTGCCATAGAAATATGATCAGTAGTACATTTACCCTGCGCTTTGATTAAGAGTTTCACTCCAGCTAAACTTTCGTTTTCAATAGGCTGGAAAGATTCTAATAATTGTAATCTTTCTGAAGTAGGACTCACTTTAACAGAAACACCAGAACCATCTTCATCAGGAGCAATAAATCCAGCGTCTTCTACTGCAAAACCATTCACTGGTAATTCAATACCTAATGGCATATCTAATTTAACCGCTTCTCCATCTTCATTGATTAATGTGTCATTCATTGGATCAAAATCTAACCTTCCTGAAATCGCAATGGCTGCGACCATTTCAGGAGAACCAACAAAGGCATGGGTATTTGGATTGCCATCTGCACGTTTAGAGAAGTTTCTATTAAAAGAATGTACTATGGTGTTCTTCTCGTCGCCTTTAAGATCACTTCTGTCCCATTGTCCAATACATGGACCACAAGCATTGGTAAATATAGTCGCGCCAACCTCTTCAAAAATCTGAAGTAATCCGTCTCTTTCCGCTGTGAATCTAATCTGCTCAGAACCTGGATTAATACCAAAATCAGATTTAGGTTTAATCTTCTTATCGATCGCTTGCTTCGCAATTGAAGCTGCTCTTGTCAAATCTTCATAAGAAGAGTTAGTACAAGATCCGATCAATCCCCAATCTACTTTTAAAGGCCAATCATTGGCCCTAGCTTTCTCCCCTAATTCTCCAACTGGAGTGGCAAGATCTGGCGTAAAAGGCCCATTTAAATGAGGCTTTAAAGTATTTAAATCTATTTCTATGATTTCATCAAAATATTTTTCTGGTTGCGCATACACTTCTGGATCTGCAGTAAGGTGTGCTTTAACTTCATTTGCAGCATCTGCCACATCATTTCTATCTGTAGCCCTTAAATAACGTTCCATAGAGGCGTCATAACCAAAGGTAGAAGTGGTGGCTCCTATTTCTGCACCCATGTTACAAATGGTTCCTTTACCTGTACAAGACAAGTTTAATGCACCTTCTCCAAAATATTCAACAATTGCACCAGTACCTCCTTTAACAGTCAGTATTCCTGCTACTTTTAAAATAACATCTTTGGCAGAAGTCCAACCTGAAATATTACCAGTTAACTTTACGCCTATCAATTTTGGGAATTTTAATTCCCAGGCCATTCCAGCCATTACATCTACTGCGTCTGCTCCACCTACTCCAATAGCTAACATTCCAAGACCACCAGCGTTAACAGTATGTGAATCTGTACCAATCATCATTCCTCCGGGGAAAGCGTAATTTTCTAAAACTACCTGATGAATAATACCAGCGCCAGGTTTCCAAAAACCAATACCGTATTTATTGGATACAGACTCCAAGAAATTAAACACCTCTTCACTGGTGGCATTGGCTACTTTTAAATCTGCCACTGCACCGCTTTTTGCTTGAATAAGGTGGTCACAATGTACCGTTGTAGGTACCGCAACTTTTGGCTTACCTGCTTGCATAAATTGCAATAAAGCCATTTGTGCAGTAGCATCTTGACAGGCAATTCTATCTGGCGCAAAATCCACATAGTCTTTTCCTCTAGTAAAAGCTTTATTTGATTTGCCATCCCACAAATGGCTGTATAATATCTTTTCAGACAAAGTTAAGGGTCTCCCCACTAATTCACGTGCTTGATCTACACGCTCTGCCATTTGGGAATACACCCCTTTGATCATATCTATGTCAAATGCCATTTGATTTTGGTATTTAAGTTAATGCTTGTAAAAATAGTAAAAAGCGAGGAGTTCACTAGCAAGAAATCGTTTTCGAAAGGGGTTTATTAAACAATTACTAAGAAACAGTTGTGTTTTTAATAAATTGTCAATAAACAATAGAAAAAATTATTCTTTTACCCAGTTATTTGCGAAATCACAGTCTCTATTAGACTTACTCACACTAATGTAAGTATCCTCAATGTGGGTTCCACGCCAGTCATTAATTGCTTTTAATTGCTTTTCTGTTTTGGCGAGCTCTTGAATTTTCATATAATCTCTTGCAAAATCTGCCGTGTGCTCTCCATACCTATTGGTGATTTTTAATATTTTATACTTTGTCTGCCCCCCTCTTGGGTCTGGCTCTTCAATAGGGAAAGATATTTCATTGTCCTTTAGATTACTTACTTGTTTGTAAAGGCTTGGATCCATTTTAGTCAATTCAAATCTCGAATCGTAATTGGTAGGGTTTCTAAGTACACCGCCGTCAAACTTAGTCTCCTTTTCATCAGAGAAGTTTAAGGCTGCTTCTGCAAAAGTAAAAGCGCCTTCCTCAATCTTCTTTTTTATGTCTTTCAATTCGTCAATAGCTGCTTTTACTGCACTACTTGGCACTTCTGGCACCATTAAAATGTGCCTTAAATCCAATTCTTGCCCCCTTATTTTTTCAATATAAATAATATGATATCCGAAAGGGCTTTCGAATGGATCTGAAATTTCTCCCTCTTGCAATGAAAAAGCAACGTCTTTAAATTCTTTTACAAATGGAGTTTCTCTACTCATGGGGTAAAACCCCCCTTTAGATTTAGATCCAGGGTCTTGAGAATATAAAATGGCCTTAACTGAGAAGCTGGCATTGTTGTCCTCCACATCTGCTTTTAACTCATTGAGCTTGTCTATCACTTTCTGCTTCTCTTCCTCAGGAGCCTGAGGCGTTTTTACAATTTGAGAAATCTCTAATTCTGCACCAAATACTGGGCGCTCTTCTTTGGGGATATCATTGAAAAATTGCCTGACTTCCTCAGGGGTAATTTCAATCTCCTCCACTACCTTGGTTTGCATCCTTTCAGAAAGCATTCTAAGCTTATTAATTTTATTGAGCTCTTGTCTAAAACTCTCTTCATCTTCTTTCTTGTACACCTTAAGTACACGATCTAAAGATCCTGCCTGTGACACCAACTGCTGTAACTGACGCTCGCCAATAGCAGCTATTTCGTCATCTGATATCAGTACACTATCCTGAACTGCCTGGTGGGCAAAAAGGCGGTCTTCCATGAGTTTCCCTAAAAGTTGACAACGATTCACATCTTGATCAGAAACTCCTTGACTTTTTAAATCTATCAGGGTTTTTTCAATATCAGACTCCAAAATGACATAATCCCCAACTACAGCTGCAATACCATCCAATTTAATTCTTTTAAAGGCTTGCTTTACCTCTGAAGGCGCCACTAAATCCATAGACTTAGGTGGCTCTACTTGACTGTCTTGTATGGCTAAACTGTCCTGAGCCATTAGGGTTACAGAACATAAAAATAATAGCATTACGCTACTAAAACGGTATTGTTTAATTGTAAATTTCAAGGGCTTTGTTTTTAATAGCTTCATCAATAATATCTCTTTCTATTTGTTTCAGAAACGCTTGTTTCCTTCTAATTTTCAAAATTTGCTCCAGGGAGGGCTTCACATAACTTAAAGGGGCTATGTCATTCACTTCTAACACTTCTTGGACTTGTCCCAAATATACCCCTAATGAATCCTTCAATTCAAAAAATTGTGATTTTTTTAAATATATTTCTTCATTATCGCGCGCTAAAGGTCCTATTTCCTTCAGTATCCTATTCAAAGGCACCCAAATAGAATCGTTCAGATTCAGTTTATTAAATTGAATGCTTATAGAATCTAAATACCTTATATCTGCTTCCTCAAAAGTTTTTAACTTTTGGGCAATCAAAGCAACATCACTATAATTCCTCGGGAGACTCACAAATCGCAAACGAATTAATTTTTCTTTCACCAAAAAGTTTTGCTGCTCATTAGCATAAAAAGCGGCCAACTCATCTGATCCAATCAATGTATCTGATCTAGAATTAACCAATGCCTCTTTATAAGCCAGTGTATATAAGTCACTTTTATAATTAGCCACCAAACGGTCAAATGCTTCCATCTTAGCAACAGGCAAGTTAATGAGTGATTTCTGTATGAGCAACTCTTTAGCAGCCCATTGGTTAATATAATCATTAACTATTGCTAAGGAATCTTGGGGACTGGTATTTTGATACAAATAGGAGGGAATGTCTTCTAAAAGCAAGTATTGGTCACCCAACTTCGCAACAGCATTCTCTTGAACTTCTGAACGTAAAAACGACTCACAAGACTGGAGACAAAAAAGCAGGCCCATTAAACCAAAAGATATACTCAAAATTTTCCTATCCCTCATCTTGCAAAAGTAAAAAATAAGCTGGTCTAAGACTTGTTTATCAAACTAAAATTAGGTTAATTTATGACTTAGACCAATAATTATATGGAAGAAAAAATAAAATTAATTTGGGATTTCAGAGGTCCAAATAGCGGGCCAACTGCTGCACATCATAAAATACACCTCAAAGAGTTTTGTAAAAAAGAGCATTACCTAGAATTAGAAATGGGCACTTCCCTCATTTCCGAAATGCACAGCACAGCATATGTTGTGGTGCCAAAAGACCTCATGATTGTGTTTAGAGACGCACTTAGACCACATAGGGGAGAAAAAGCATCTTAACAATAGTCCATGAAGCGTTCCACCATCAAATTAGCCCACATACCCAAGATCTTTTTTTTAACGGTCGCTTTCACCACACTTCTTAGCTGTGGCAGCCATCCTAAAAACTATGAAAACGCACTAGATTTTGCTTTGTCAAGTCCCTCTAAAAAAATAAAGAGGGTCATGGATAATTTAAAGGACCATGAGCTACAAATATTATTTACTAGTATTGAAAGAGCTGGAAGAGATGAAATAGACCCTATTACTTTTCATGAGTACTCATTTCAATTAGACCCCCTCCACTATTTTTACCCTGCTAGCACAGTGAAATTTCCTGCGGCAGTCTTATCCCTTGAAAAACTCTCCAGCTTAAACAGGTCTCATCTGGACAATTATCAGGTGGAAGGAGATACCCTCACTTATAATTTTGCCAACACTATTAATGAAATATTCGCAGTAAGTGATAATGATGCCAACAATAGGCTTTTTGAATTTCTTGGGAGTGATTATATAAATAGTAAGCTCAAAAGTAAAGGCATAAAGCCAATAAGAATATCACATAGACTTTCTACTTCAGACGCGGCCAATCCAAATACAAAAAAAATAAAAATACGCTCCAAGGGCTTAGAAACCATAACCATTAAGTCCAACAAAAATAGTAATCCCTTGCCTCTAAACCTCAACCAACTCAATAAAGGCCTTGGATATATTCAAGAGGGACAACAGATCAACAGTCCTTTTGATTTTTCTTACAAAAATTACTTTTCACTGCAAGCACAGCACGAAATGATCAAAAGGGTCATTTTCCCTGAGGCTTTCAAAGCGTCAGAGCGTTTTAATATATCAGAAGAAAAGAGGGCTTTTTTACTAGAATCAATGCACAAACTTCCTAGAGAGCAAGGCTATGATCCAAAAATCTATTACGACAGTTATGGGAAATTTTTGTGGTTTGGAGATACTGAGAAAAACATCCCCTCCCATATAAAAATATACAATAAAGTAGGCTATGCATATGGAACACTAACAGATTGTGCCTACATTGAAGACCACAAAAACAAACTGTCTTATTTTATAACTGCCACTATTTTAGTGAATAAAAATGGGGTGTTTAATGACAATAACTACGAGTATGACAGTGTAGGAATCCCTTTTCTAGCTGCTTTAGGCAGAGAAATTCACAGGTATGAAAAATACAAAAAAAAGAAAGTTTTAGACAAAAAATAGCTCAAAAATCCTAAGGAAACATACCTGATCTTAGTCTGACAACTTATTTTTCAAGGGGTGTAACGCCTTGCGGCACACCGTATAAATCGAAATCTCCCGCCTCTGAAATTTCTACAGATACAAACTCCCCTACTTTTAAGTAGTACGCACTGGCATCTATAAGCACTTCGTTGTCTACATCTGGAGAATCTGCTTCTGTCCTACCCACAAAATAGTTCCCTTCTTTTCTGTCTATAATACACTTAAAAGAACGGCCTACTTTTTCTTGGTTTAGCTCCCATGAAATCTGGGCTTGTATGTCCATAATCTCCGCAGCCCTAGCCTCTTTAACTTCCTGAGGAACATTGTCTTCTAAAGCATAGGCATGGGTGTCTTCTTCATGACTGTAAGTAAAACAACCCAAGCGGTCAAAACGGGTATCTGTGACCCACTGTTTAAGGGTTTGGAAATCTGCTTCCGTTTCTCCAGGATACCCTACAATAAGCGTCGTTCTAATAGCCATTTCAGGAACCCTAGATCTAAATTCAGCAATTAGCGCATCTGTTTTAGCTTTGGTGGTTCCCCTTCTCATGCTTTTGAGAATTGGATCCGAGATATGCTGCAAAGGAATGTCTATATAGTTGCAAATTTTAGGCTCCTTTTTCATGAGGTCTAAGACCTCTAATGGAAAGCCTGTTGGAAAGGCATAATGCAATCTAATCCAAGAAATACCGTTTACCTCCACGAGTGCTTCAAGCAATTCTGCTAAGGCCCTCTTCTTGTATAAATCTAGTCCGTAATAGGTTAAATCTTGAGCGATCAAAATAAGCTCCTTAACCCCTTTGGCCGCTAAAGACTCCGCCTGAACCACTAAATCTTCTATGGGCGTACTTTTGTGCTTCCCTCGCATGAGTGGAATAGCACAGAAAGAACAGGGCCTGTCACAACCTTCTGCAATTTTCATGTACGCATAATTCTTAGGGGTAGTCGTAATTCGCTCCCCAATAAGCTCGTGCTTGTAATCTGCTTCTAGAGCTTTTAATAAATTAGGCAGTTCTGTAGTCCCAAAATAAGCGTCTACATTTGGAATTTCTTTCTGCAAGTCTGGCTTATAACGTTCACTCAAACAACCTGTAACAAAAACTTTATCTACTTCTCCTGCCTCTTTTTGAGCCACATAAGAAAGAATGGTATTGATACTTTCCTCTTTCGCATTGGCAATAAAACCACAGGTATTTATGACCACAATATTCCCCTCCTCCTCATGAGCCACTTCTTTATTATTAGCTTTCAATTGCCCCATAAGTACTTCAGAATCATAAATATTCTTAGAACATCCTAGGGTAACCACATTAATTTTATTGGTCTTAATAGACTTTGTGCGCATATTGAGGGATAAAACGTTAGCTTCTGTTAAAGAAGGAATCTACAAATTCGTATTTATTAAATACTTGGAGGTCTTGAATGGCTTCCCCCACGCCAATATATTTTACAGGTATTTGCAATTGATCAGAAATTCCAATCACTACCCCACCTTTGGCAGTGCCATCTAATTTAGTAATCGCTAAAGAAGTCACCTCTGTGGCTTTGGTGAACTGCTGCGCTTGCTGGAATGCGTTCTGTCCGGTAGAACCATCTAGAACCAATAAAACCTCATGAGGTGCGCCAGGAATGACTTTGTCCATAACCCGCTTGACTTTAGCCAACTCATTCATTAGGTTTATTTTGTTGTGCAGGCGTCCTGCGGTGTCAATAATAACAACATCGGCGCTTTGCGCCAAGCCAGCGCTCAAGGCATCAAAAGCTACTGAAGCAGGATCACTCCCCATTTGCTGCTTAATGATAGGCACCCCAACGCGGTCTGCCCAAACCACCAATTGATCAATAGCTGCAGCCCTAAAAGTATCTGCAGCGCCCAAAACAACTTTAAGCCCTTTTGCTTTAAATTGGTGCGCCAACTTACCAATAGTAGTTGTTTTACCTGCGCCATTTACGCCTACAACCATAATTACATGGGGGTATTCGCTTTGAGGAACGGTGAAATCTTCTGCCTCTCCATGATCTGTCTCAGACAATAAACCTGCAATCTCTTCCTTTAGAATTTGATTGAGTTCTTCCAAACCAACATACTTATCTGATTTTACCCGAACCTCAATTCTATCGATAATTTTTAATGTAGTGTCTACCCCTACATCTGAACTCACCAAAACCTCTTCTAAATGATCTAAGGTTTCTGCATCTACAGTAGTTTTACCAACAACGACCTTCTCTAATTTATAGAGAAAAGAAGATTTGGTTTTTTCTAAACCTTTGTCTAAGGTCTCTTTTTTATCTGAAGAGAAAATTTTTTTAAAAAAACTCATTTGGTTTATTCTGTTGGGTAAAGATATAAAACAAAAAAGCTACTCTCTAATAGAAAGTAGCTTTTAGTATACGCTAAAATGCGATTATTTTTTAGACAACCATTGGTCTACTAATTCAGGAGCCATTACAGACTCTGCAAAAGTATAGGCACCGGTCTTTGGAGAACGTACCATTTTAATAGCTTTGGTTAATCTTTTCGAACTTGTCTGTAGGGATGCTACTGTCTTCTTTGCCATGGCTTATTATTTTATTTCTTTATGAACAGTCATGCGCTTTAGAATTGGATTAAATTTCT
>Ga0209771_1002300_pt1 | contig 11682 bp, 7 predicted proteins | sample SaaInl59LU_5_DNA_FD_184639 | JGI IMG/M metagenome (GOLD analysis project Ga0209771, IMG submission 184639) | Marine microbial communities from expanding oxygen minimum zones in the Saanich Inlet - ESP_59LU_5_DNA (SPAdes) (version 2) | ecosystem: Environmental > Aquatic > Marine > Intertidal zone ...
GGTTTGCTAATTGCCCAGGTCTTAAAGTGATAGTGCCATCTAATCCATACGATGCAAAAGGATTGTTAAAAGCAGCTATCCGTGATGACGATCCTGTTATTTTTATGGAGAGTGAGCAAATGTATGGGGATAAAGGAGAAGTTCCAGAAGGCGAATATATTTTGCCAATTGGAGTTGCTGAGATCAAACGCGAAGGAAGCGATGTTACGATTGTGTCTTTTGGAAAAATCATAAAAGAAGCTTATGCCGCTGCGGATGCCTTAGCTAAAGAAGGAGTCTCATGCGAGGTGATCGACTTAAGAACTGTTCGTCCTTTGGATATCAATACGATTTTGGAATCTGTTAAAAAGACCAACCGCTTGGTAATTCTTGAAGAAGCATGGCCTTTTGGAAATGTCTCAACTGAAATTACTTACCAAGTTCAAGAAAAAGCATTTGATTTCTTAGATGCTCCTATTATAAAAATCAACACGGCCGATACACCGGCACCATACTCTCCCAATTTATTAAAAGAATGGTTGCCCAATAGTGATGATGTTGTAAAGGCAGTTAAAAAAGTGATGTACAAATAAATTTTTCACTCACTTTTTTCGGTTCGATTGTTGATGAAGTACAAAATATGAGATATTACTTACTATCTATAGTATTGACACTTTCAATACATGTTTCTGCACAAACCAGAGTCTCCGGTACAGTCTACGATCAGGACGAGCAGCCTGTTGCATTTGCAAACGTGGTTTTTAAGAATTCTTCCGAAGGAGTCATCTCCGATTTTGATGGTAATTTTTTACTAGAATCTGAAAATGACCACTCTTCAATATTGGTGTCTTTTGTAGGGTTTGAAACAACCGAATTAAAACTTAAATCTAAAACAAGTATAGACCTTAAGATTGTATTGCCAACAGGGTTTGAGTTGGATGAGGTTTTGATTGTTAACAAGCCTAAAAAACGTTTAAAAAAGAAAGAAAACCCTGCCTATAAAATAATGAGAGGTATTTGGGCGCATAAAAAAAAGAACGGTCTCAGTCTGGTTGAACAGTACGAATATAAAAAACACGCTTCCACAGAAATAGGACTCAATAATATTGATCAAAAGTTTTTAAAGAGACTTCTGCGAGATGATTATGACTCCGTTGTCTCCATCATAAAGCAAGACAAACGAAATAAAAAATTCTTTGTACCCGTATTCCTAGAGGAAAAGATACAGAATGTTTATGGAGATAATAGCATAAACAAAACACTTGAACTGATACAGGCAGAAAAACATATTGGAATTCAGCAAGACGGATTTGTGTTTGATCGCATTAGTAATATTTTTAAAGAGATTAATATTTATGACAATAATATAGCGCTTTTAAACAGATCGTTTGTGAGCCCACTATCTACAGAGGGCTTTGGTTCCTATGATTATGTGTTGCAAGACAGTATTGTGTCCAACTCAAGAACCAAGTATCGAATTTATTTTTTTCCTCGTAAAGAAGGTGATTTAGTGTTTGAAGGAAATTTTGTAGTCACCGACAGTATTTTTGCAGTGAATTCTATGAGCATGCGTGTCAACCCTAAAATCAATTTGAATCTCGTTCGTAATTTGTATTTTGAAAAAACATATTCAATTGAAAATGACAGTGTATTTCTGCCTCAAAATAATGTATATGAAGCAGATATTACTTTGTTGACTAAAAACGATAAAGAAAAAGGGCTTTATGTAAAGCGTACAGAAACCTTTGAAAATTATGATTTCACAAAAAACAGACCTACAGATTTTTACAACACTAAAGTTGTAAAATATAGACAAGATCAGTTTGAAAAAAGTGATAAATTTTGGGAGGAGAATTTACCAAAAAAAATAAATAATAGCGATTCAGAGTCGGTACTTTCAAACCTCAAGGGCAATAAAAAAATTAAAAACATTACAGGGTTGATACGGACCCTGTCTAGTGGCTATTTTAAAGTTTCTAACTACATTGAATTTGGTTCTATTTGGAATACTTTCGCCTTCAATGATGTTGAAGGAGTTAAACTGTCAGCAGGTTTTAGATCGTTTAAAAGTTTAGACGATCGATTTAGGGTCAAAGGCAAATTAGCCTATGGTTTTTTAGATGAACAGTTCAAGTATTATTTAGATACTAAATACTTGTTGAGTTATAAGCCAAGAATTTCGGTAGGTCTTAGCTATTTAAACGATACAGATCAATTAGGGTCAAAAATTATAGACAGTTATGGCACTACTTCAGGTAGGTTTGGCAGTTCTTCACTTTTTAGTAGAGGAGAAAACTACTTTTTATCTCGTATAAAAAAAGTATCTGCAAATATAAATGTTGAGGTTTTTACAAATTTTATAATTGGTGTTAATTACTCCAACAATCAAATTAAATCTGCAGCACCAGATCAATTTTCAATCGATTATTTTGATGAAGCAGATCAAAAAGTGAAATCGAGTTTAGTGGATAATAGTGCAGAATTGTATTTGTCGTTTACTCCCAATCGAAACATTTTTGGATATGGGGTTGAAAGAAAATTTGGACTCAACCTTTTTCCAAAATTCTTATTAAGTTTTCAAAAAAGCTTCAAAATTGGCAATGGAAATATGGACTATTCAAAACTTTTATTTTCCTATAATCATCCTATAAAACTTGGAAAGTTTGGCGTTCTTGACAATACACTAGCTGCAGGAAAAATATTTGGAGATGCACCACTATCCGTTTTGAGTCCCGTACCAGCCAATCAAACCTACTCGCTTGTAGCCAATACTTTTTCGCTCTTAAATTATTATGATTTTGTTGTAGATCAATTTCTGGTAGGACATTTTGAGCATCATTTTAATGGTTTTATTTTAAATAGAATCCCCTTAATTCAAAAACTCAAGTTACGAAGTGTCATGACCTTTAGAGGAGTAGTTGGGAATATTTCAGACAGAAATATAAACATCAATCGTTCCTCTATTATTTATAATACGCCTTCGGAAATGTATTATGAATACGGATTTGGAATTGAAAACATAGGATTTGGAAACCTAAGAATATTTCGAGTGGACTGTATATGGCGCTCTGAATTTGTCAACCTAAATAGTTCCACTCCAAATTTTGGGCTTCGATTAAAAATATCACCTGACTTTTAAGAAGAAATACAACCAAAACGATTCGTTTTTTATTGACTTGTATTATAGGTTGAAATAGATCTGTTGTAATAATGTTAAATTAGGTTTTTTAGTTCCTTATCATTTTACTACATTTACGGCCGTAAAAAATAAACAAAATTACACTATGGAATCAATGATGATTTGGATGCCAATTGCAATGGCACTATTAGGATTAGCTTACATGCTAGTTAAAAAATCTTGGGTAATGAAACAAGATGCTGGTGATGGTAAAATGAAAGAAATTTCGGACCACATCTATGAAGGTGCTTTGGCATTTTTAAAAGCTGAATACAGATTACTTACATTTTTTGTAATTGGAGCCAGTCTTATTCTTGCCGCAATTGCTTTTTATATGGATACCACTTACCTCATCGTAGTAGCCTTTGTGATTGGAGCTATTTTCTCTGCATTTGCAGGAAACATAGGGATGAAAATTGCAACCAAAACAAATGTTAGAACAACACAAGCGGCTAAAACGAGTTTGCCAAATGCATTAAAAGTTTCTTTTGGTGGCGGTACGGTGATGGGACTAGGCGTTGCTGGTTTAGCAGTCTTAGGTTTGACACTGTTCTTTGTTATATTCTTTCAATTGTTTATGGAAGGCAAATGGACAAACACCGATGAAATGACAATTGTCTTAGAAGCATTAGCAGGGTTCTCTTTAGGAGCTGAGTCTATTGCCTTATTTGCAAGAGTTGGTGGAGGAATCTACACAAAAGCAGCTGATGTTGGCGCTGATTTAGCAGGAAAAGTACAAGCAGATATACCTGAAGATGACCCAAGAAACCCAGCAACAATTGCTGATAACGTTGGTGACAATGTTGGAGATGTTGCAGGAATGGGAGCTGATTTATTTGGATCTTACGTAGCAACTGTTTTAGCGGCCATGGTTTTAGGAAACTATGTCATTAAAGACATGGGCGGAAGCATTGCAGATGATTTTGGTGGAATTGGACCAATTTTATTACCAATGTCAATTGCTGGGGTTGGAATTATCATTTCACTTATAGGAACCTTATTAGTTAAAATTTCTACGAACGACGCAAAAGAAGCAGATGTACAAAAGGCATTAAACATAGGAAACTGGGCATCTATAGCAATGGTTGCTGCAGCATGTTTTGGATTAGCAACTTGGATGTTGCCAGAAACCATGCAAATGGAATTCTTTAGCGAAGGTCTTAAGGAAATCTCTTCAATCCGCGTATTTTATGCATGTTTAGTAGGTCTTGCCGTAGGAGCAGGAATCTCGGCATTTACGGAGTATTACACAGGATTAGGCTCTAAGCCAATCTTAAAAATTGTACAACAATCAAGTACAGGGGCAGGAACCAACATTATAGCTGGTTTAGCAACAGGAATGATTTCTACATTCTCATCTGTATTATTATTCGCAGCGGCGATATGGGCTTCTTATGCCTTAGCTGGATTTTACGGAGTTGCATTAGCGGCTTCAGCCATGATGGCAACCACAGCCATGCAATTAGCGATTGATGCTTTTGGTCCTATTGCTGATAACGCCGGTGGTATAGCAGAAATGAGTGAGCAAGATCCAATCGTTAGAGAACGTACAGATATTTTAGATGCTGTAGGTAATACAACTGCTGCAACAGGAAAAGGATTTGCAATTGCATCTGCAGCCTTAACTTCCTTAGCCTTGTTTGCTGCCTATGTAACTTTTACAGGAATTGAAGGAATTAATATTTTTAAAGCACCCGTATTAGCCATGTTATTTGTGGGTGGAATGATACCTGTAGTCTTCTCTGCATTGGCAATGAATGCTGTAGGTAAAGCAGCCATGGAAATGGTAAATGAAGTTGTAAGACAGTTTAAAGATATTCCAGGAATTATGGAAGGTACTGGAAAACCAGAATACGATAAATGTGTCGATATTTCAACCAAGGCATCTTTGAAAGAGATGATGTTGCCAGGACTATTGACGATTGGTTTTCCAATTATTATTGTATTGCTTGGTTTAGGTATTTATGGAATAGAAATAGAAGCAAAAAAATTAGTTGCTGAAATGCTAGGAGGTTATATGGCGGGTGTCACTGTAAGTGGTGTACTTTGGGCTATTTTCCAGAACAATGCAGGTGGTGCTTGGGACAACGCCAAAAAATCTTTTGAAGCAGGTGTAGAGATCAATGGCGTTATGACTTACAAAGGATCGGAAGCGCACAAGGCAGCGGTGACCGGAGATACCGTTGGTGATCCATTTAAAGATACATCAGGGCCGTCCATGAATATCTTAATTAAACTTACATGTCTTATTGGACTGGTGATTGCTCCGATCTTAGGAGGGCATTCACTAGAAGAGGCACATGCATCACACGATGTGAATGTAGAAGTTATCTATAATTCAGAAGATTCAGCAAAAGCATCCATTACCTATAGTAAAGTGGTGAGTAATGACTCTGTAGTTGTAGTGGAGAAAACATTTAAAGGGACAGAACAAGAAGTTGAAGATGCAGTTGATGCTTTTTTAAACGAGAATAGCACAAAATAGAACAACAGATTATGTCATAAAAAATCCCGCTTCTGCGGGATTTTTTTGGTTTATATAAGAAGCTGTTTACTAAAACAAACCGTTTATTTCAGCATCAATTTTGTTAATGATAAAACCAAGATCTTCTTCGTTTTCAACAAAATCTAAATCATCCACATCTATAATCAGTAACTTACCTTTATTATAGCCATGAATCCATGCTTCGTAGCGCTCGTTTAAACGGCTTAGGTAGTCAATGCTAATGGAGTTTTCATAATCACGTCCACGCTTGTGAATTTGAGATACAAGGTTTGGAATCGAGCTTCTCAAATAAATAATAAGGTCTGGGCTTTGTACCAAAGACTCCATAAGACCAAAAAGGGAGGCGTAATTTTCAAAATCACGATTGGTCATCAAACCCATCGCATGCAAGTTAGGTGCAAAAATATTTGCATCTTCATAGATCGTACGATCTTGTATAATATCTTTTCCGCTTTCGCGAATTTGTAAAACCTGACGGAATCTACTGTTTAAAAAATAGACTTGGAGGTTAAAGCTCCAACGTTCCATTTGGTTATAAAAATCATCCAAATAAGGGTTGTCCACCACATCTTCTAGTTGGGCTTCCCAGTTATAATGTTTCGCGAGTAATTGGGTTAGGGTTGTTTTTCCTGCCCCGATATTTCCGGCAATTGCAACATGCATAATATCAATTGTTTATTAGTTGGTAGTGATGAAGAAATTCTTCGTCATAAATATACAAGGTTTGATTGATTACAAAAAACTGTTTAACTAAAACTTTGGGTAAGTTTAACAACATAAACACATCACTGTTTTTTTGTTTATAGTAAATGGAGTTGTTTTTCTTTAAAAACAAGATGCCATTCCATAATTTTACATCTGTAAATCCGTCATGTGGGAGTCTCGAAATTAAACTCCCCATATAATTGTAGCATTGCACCTCTTTTTCTGTCAGGACCCAACAACTGTTGTAATCACTATCTAAAGCCAGAATCTCATTTTGGAACGTTGCTGCTCTCACACGAATTTTGGAAGTGTTATAGTCAAACAATTCCAACTGAAGTGCATTGGAATCAAACAGCCAAAAAGTGGTGTCATTACCATATGAGATGTGCGACAGGGTTCGCAATGGATTTAGGGAGTTAAAATCAACAGTAATCAGGTCTGCTAAACGATTGTCTAAAAGGGTAACACTATTAAAATCTTTATAAAACAAGGCGAGCTTGAGGGCATTAAAGACTGAAACTTTTTCAATAATTCCTCTCTCTAAATTGCTATAATTTTGAAGTTCTAGATTGCTTTTTTTGTAAAGTGCATTTGATTTTAGAAAGTAAATAGATTCAAAGGAATCAACCCCAACAAAGCGGTCCCACTCAAAAGGAATGGACTTTGTCAGGTCGGCACTTAGGGGAGTTTGACCGAACCCCAAATAGTTAAAAAACAGTAGTAAATATAAAGTATGTTTCATTCTGACTTGAAAAGTACAAATTTTTTTATTACGAATTTGAAACATTTTTGAACTTCACTCGTCTTATACATATAACAAATCTGGAAATCATGAACACCAACATCAAAATTACATTCTTAATTTTTTTTACGACAGTTTCATTAATAGCACAAGATTTTCAAGGAATAGCCACCTACAAAACCCAGCGCAAGTTAGATATCGAGATAGATAGTACACAAGTTGGTGGTATGCAAGATGAAATCATGGCCATGCTTAAAAAGCAGTTTGAGAAAACCTATATTCTAACATTTAATAAAGAAGAATCTCTATATAAGGAAGATGAATCTTTAGCCCCACCCGCAAAGGGCGGAGTGATGGTATTTGTGTCGGATAGCGGTTCTGGAATTTTATACAAAAACGTAAAAGAGCAGCGTTATGTCAAACAGACCGACTTTCTCGGAAAGGAGTTTTTGATTCAAGATTCCTTAAATACATTGGGATGGCAACTACAAAGCGAGACTAAAAATATAGGCACCTATACTTGTTTTAAAGCGACTCTAGAGCGCGAGGTAGAATCAGATGATAACGGTACTAAAAAAACGCAAATGGTGACGGCATGGTACACCCCACAAATTCCTGTGAGCAATGGCCCCGAAGAATTTCAAGGATTACCAGGGCTAATCCTAGAACTAAGTTACGACTCACAAACTATTTTGTGTAGTAAGATTTTATTGAACCCTGAAAAACAAATTAAGATTAAAGAGCCCACAAATGGAGATGTGGTTAGCCAGTCGGAATACGATGCCATTATGATCAAAAAGATGAAAGAAATGGAACTTCAAAACGAGGGAAGAAATGACGAGAACTCTTTTATCCTTAAAATTGGAGATTAATTTGGGTAAAATTTAACTTAAATGTTTCAAACAATATGTAGTTTCGTTAAACAAAAACTAAACTAACACTCTTAAAATATGATCTTTAGAAATAAATCTCCCCACATAGGGTTAATGTTGTTATTAACAACTTTCAGTTTCGCCCAAAACTTTCAAGGAAAGGCCTATTATTTTTCCAAAACATCTGTAGATATGGACAGTTGGGGAGGTCAAAAAATGAGTGAAGATCGAAAAAAACAAATTGCAGACCGCATGCGCAGCATGTTTGAAAAAACCTATATTCTAAATTTTGATCGAGAGGCTTCCACCTATAAAGAAGAAGAGGTTTTAGAAGCGCCTGGTGGACAAGGAGGGTTTGGAAGATGGGGCAGTAGTTTCTCTGCTGGAATGCAATACAAAAACATTAAATCCCAACAGTATTTACAAGATCAAGAATTTTTTGGAAAGCAATTTTTAATCACAGATTCATTGTCTAAACTCGATTGGAAATTGGGAACTGAAACAAAACAAATTGGTCAATACCTATGTATGAAAGCGACGGCTGTCAAAACAGTAGACGAATTTGATTGGAGAAGCATGCGAAGAAAACCAAAATCCAAAGAAGTTAAAGATGCGGAGGTTCAAAAAGACTCTACAGTAACTTCTGTTTCTGAGGATATAGAAATACCAAAACAAATTGAAGTCACAGCATGGTACACCCCACAGATTCCTGTGAGCCAAGGTCCCGGAGATTTCTGGGGACTTCCAGGACTCATCCTTGAAGTAAACACCGATAAGACCACTATCTTATGTTCAAAAATTATAATGAACCCACAAGAAAAAGTACAGATCAAAGCGCCAGAAAAGGGCGAGGTAGTTTCTCGAAAAGAGTACAATGAAACAGTGAAGAAAAAAATGGAAGAAATGCGCTCCATGTACGGAGGTCGTAGAAACAAGCGCCGAAATTAAAAAGATTCAAATTAACCAATTAGTTCATGAAAAATTTTATCACAATTATATTCCTGTCAATGAGTATGGCAGGGCTTTCTCAAGTCAAACTAGAAGGTATTATAAAAGATAGTTTAGGAATTCCTCTGGAGCTCGCAAATGTGATCGCCATTAACAAAGCGACCAAATCCTTGGATTCCTATGGCATTACCAATGATGAAGGTCGGTTCCGTTTGGATCTAAAAAAGAATACCACCTATACCATCCAAGCCAGTTATATTGGAATGCAATCTTTAGACGAAGTTTTAGAAACAAAAGAAGAAAACATCAATAAAGATTTTACACTTTTTGAAGACAATTCTTTGGATGAGGTAGAATTGGTTTATGAAATGCCAGTTACCATCAGCGGAGATACGCTGGTGTACAATGCAGATTCTTTTAATACAGGTACCGAACGAAAATTAGAAGATGTCCTAAAAAACCTCCCAGGAGTTGAAATTAATGACGACGGTCAAGTGGAGGTTGAAGGTAAGGTCGTCAATAAATTGATGGTGGAAGGCAAAGATTTCTTTGATGGCGATACTAAATTAGCCACTAAAAACATTCCATCCAGTGCAGTGGATAAAGTTCAGGTATTAAAAAACTATTCAGAAGTAGGGCAATTGGGAAGTGTTACCAACAACCAAGATAACATTGCCATCAACATTAAACTAAAAGAGGGTAAGAAAAATTTCTGGTTTGGAAACATTACTGCCGGAGCCGGAGACGCACAGGAAAATTCACTGTATTTACTTCAGCCCAAACTTTTTTATTACAGCCCTGAATACAGTGTAAATTTCATTGGAGACCTCAATAATATTGGAGAAGTTGCTTTTTCACGTCGCGATTATTTTAATTTCTCTGGCGGCTTTCGATCGCCCAGTCAAAGCAGTGGAACCAGTTTGAGTTTAGGAAATAATGACATTGGATTTTTATTACTTCAAAATAACCGAGCCAAGGACATCAATACAAAGTTTGGTGCGGCTAATTTTAGTTGGTCCCCAAAAAAGACTTTGGATATTGGTGGATTCGCTATTTTTTCAAACAGTAAAAACGAACTGCAAGAAAACAGAAGTGTTCAGTATGTTGAAGCTCCCGCGGGGTTTTCAGATGAGGATACGCAGAGTAACACCTCTCAGAATAACGATTTGGGAATGCTGAAGTTAACCACTAAGTACCAACCAAACGCGAGCAATCAACTCGAGTATGAAGCCCTTGGGAATTTATCTAAAAGCTCACAAGACCAACGGTTCAATTCGTCTTTAAATGGTGCTATCAATCAGTTAGAAAACACCAATCCGTTTAGTTTCAATCAGAGTTTGAACTATTATTACACATTGAATGAGACTAATATTTTTGCATTTGAAGCCCAGCATCTTATCAAAGATGAAGACCCTTTTTACAATGCGATTATAGAGGATAAAGCTAATTATGAAAGCACAGCAAATATCCTTGGTTTAGATGGGGCTCAACTGGATTATAACTTTGGTCAAGAAAAACGCGTACAGTCCAATCAAGTCGATGCTAAATTGGATTATTGGAATATTTTAAACAAAAAAAGCAACATTAATTTGACGCTTGGAACCATTTTGAGCCACCAACAATTTGACTCTCATATTTTTCAATATTTAGATGACCAAACTGAAGTTAACCCGACTCCTGCAGTGGCAGGTGTGGCAGCAACCAACGATATAGCATATAACTTCTCGGATGTATATTTAGGATTTCATTACCGACTAAAATCGGGTAAATTTACGTTTACTCCTGGAGTAGCGGCACATGCCTATGCAATTTCAAACACACAAATGGGTGCAAAGACGACGGATAATTTCTTTAGATTTTTGCCGGATATGAATGTTATTTTTCAAATCAAAAAGAGTGAAACTTTGAATTTGAATTACCGCATGCAAACACAGTTTACAGATGTATCTCAATTTGCGAGTGGCTTGGTTCTTAACAACTACAACTCCTTGTTCTCGGGATCACCTGATTTGCAAAGTGCACTTTCACACAACTTGAATGTGTCCTATTACAGTTTTAATATGTTTAATTATACCAACGTATTTGCGAATATCAATTACAACAAAAGTATTGACAATGTCCGAACAGTATCTCAGTTTGTGCCTGGAAGTGTGATTCGTGTATCCACGCCATTCAATTCAGATTTTGCCGATGAAAGCTTGTCTGCCAATGGTCGTTTTCAGCGTACTTTTGGGAAGTTACGCGCCTCCGTCAGGGCAAATTTGAATTACTCTAAATTTAACCAATTCCTGCAAGACAGGCGAACCGTAAATGAAAGTTTTTCACAAACTTACAGAACACAACTACGCACCAACTTTAGAACAGCTCCCAATGTCGATTTAAGTTATAGATATTCTATTCAAGACAATAATCTTGGAGCGAACTCCACCAAGTTTTTTACAAAAAGCCCATCTATTGAAGTAGATGCCTTGATTTTAAAATCATTTACGCTCAAAACCGACTATTCATATAACGACTTCAGTGATGAAGACCGCTCGATAAATACATATGAATTTTGGAATGCGTCCTTATCTTACCGAAAAGATGAAGATGCTAAATTTGAATACGAAATCAAAGCAACGAACCTGTTAGACACTCGCTCTCAAAATCAGAGTAGTGCCTCTAATATCTCAGTAAGTGCGACAGAATATTTTATTCAACCCCGTTATGTGACCTTTAGAGTCCGTTATGAATTGTAAAAAACGTTTCGCTA
>Ga0209771_1002303_pt1 | contig 11677 bp, 16 predicted proteins | sample SaaInl59LU_5_DNA_FD_184639 | JGI IMG/M metagenome (GOLD analysis project Ga0209771, IMG submission 184639) | Marine microbial communities from expanding oxygen minimum zones in the Saanich Inlet - ESP_59LU_5_DNA (SPAdes) (version 2) | ecosystem: Environmental > Aquatic > Marine > Intertidal zone...
ATCAAAGCCATTAAATAATACCTCCCCTAGTAGCTACTAAGTCTGTTAAGTTTGTGTCTTTATAAAAAGCATCTTGTGTTGGTACGTAAGGTGAAGGCACGAAGCGGTATAGTGTGCCGTTGAGATAGGTGTATTCAAACTTCTCACCCCCTGTAACAGTGCCTAGATTAATTGGTTCAGATGACCAGTTGATAACATAGTCAATCCAAGTCAAGGGAGCACCAGGTCCTATGGGACCTTCGGGGCCTATGGGACCTTCGGGGCCTATGGGACCTTCGGGGCCTATGGGACCTTCGGGGCCTATGGGACCTTCGGGGCCTATCGGGCCTTCTGGACCTATGAGTGCTGAGTCAGCGTTTAAGTTTGCAACAGGGACAGTTGAGAACTGACCTCCGCATGATTTAGCCATGTGAACCTCCTAGAGCAATCCCCCTGGGTTGTAATTAATACTGTGGTTACCGCCAGATATGGTTCTGAATTTCTCTTCAACATTAAGCTCATTTATAGCTTCTTTGAAACGCATGACATATTTGTTCATTTGATCTGGTTCTTTGAGATAATCAAAGACATGCTGTAGTGCTCCGTAAAGAAGAACTCTTTCATTCTCATCCATCAGCCAATTAGCCTCAAGTGTTTTAGATCTAACATAAGAACCTTCTAGTTGTGTGTAAGTATTCTTAGTGAGTGTGTTTAGTTCATCATACTCAACACTAGAGATTACTTCATAAACCGTATCTTCTGCAATAGCTGCGGCAAGTGTTAAACCATCAGGTAAGTCTAAGCGTTTATTCAAGGTACATAATCTACGATAGTAATGTAACTCAAAGATATCACACTCATTGATGTGACCTGCTGCAAGGATAGAGCTTTGCTCACGTGTCCAGAAACCGTTAGTGGTCTTCTCTGCAAACACATCATGGAATGTTCTTATATCTGTTTTCTCATTGTACACTTTACTCTGTACTGTATCAGCGATCAAAGGGTTACCTAGTGCATCTAACATTAGATCACCATTCTCATCTACAGCTCCTCGACCTACTAGACGAAGGTATTGAAAGGATGTGGAGTCTGAAGGGACAGGGAATGAAATATAATTCATATAACCTACAGTATCCTTCTCAATCGCTGGTGTTACATTGGCTTCAACAGCTCCTGTGAAACCAGGCATAAGACCGTCTGATGTTACCACATAGTATGCTGAGGCTTCTAGGGGTGGTATACGTAATGAACGGTAAGCTTCATCCGCTGCATAATATAGACATGATTGTACAATAGAATCAGGTAGAGCTGAGGTATCTCTGTTTGCCCAGTCACGCACAGTGACGACTAGGTCTTCGTATGCATTAGCCATAATAATACCCTACCATTTAACCTTGTTTGCCCAGTAAGCTGCACTCATTGGACCTTTCTTAATATTCTTAGCATGTCTTGCTTTAAAAGATTTACGTCGATTAGCATACTTGCTTGACTCACCTGACTTCTTAGGTGAACCCTTAACGCCCTTTTGACCAAACCGAATGATCTTTTCCTTACCACCAGAACACGCTTTAACAACGTGGGATTTCTTAGGGTGTCCAGGGGTAGTCTTGGGGCTGTTACATTTCATTTTCTTTTTATCTAACTTAGCCATTACTTCTCTCTCCTTTTACCACTGGCAGTTACGTCATGTTTAATACGCTTAGGTCCAGTCTTCTTTTTCTTACTGCGTTCCTTTTCCTCTTTAGTCATCTTAGCTACTACAGCTTTAGGGCGACAAGAGGGGTATGGTCTTTTACTCTTTTTGGCTGACTTACGTCCACAGGCTTTACCCGTTTTCAAGTCAACCCAATCTTCTTTAAACCACACAGTGAGCCCACCTTTGCTTTTAGCCATTACGGTATCCTCCACCACGTCGTTTGTATTCTTTCACTAGCCAACCATTAGCATAAGCAGAAGGATATACATCAAACTTCTTTTTGGCTTCAGCTTTAACTCGACTATATAGTGCTTTGTTTGTAGGTTCTGGGCTACTTAAAGGCCCTTTCTTTTTACTCATAATGACACCTAGTATGACATTAGGTATGGGTACTCTGATTTAATAATCTTCATCAGCTTCTTAACACCCTCTGAATCATGCATGAACATGGGGTCGTGTATGTTAAGTCCATACTTATAGTTTATTTCAATAGCTACAATATCAGGGATAGTACAAGCTTTCTTATAACCTGTGTCTTTAAGCTTACCTGACATTTCTCTATCAAGCTTAGCTTGCTCTACAAATGCACGATGATCTTGGGTAGCCTTAAACTCTAAGGTCTCTGTGTCTATTTGTGCATTTAATCCTGCAGATGTTCTTACGTTCTTAATGTTATTACTCATACTGTCCTCTGTTGATATTATGCTATTTCGTTAAAGATACCAGATTTATTAATGAAACCTAACTTAGGGTTATTAATACTGGTTGATGTTGAACCTTGTACGTACACAGCTGTACTTAATACATACTTCTTCTCTGTGTCATTCCATACTGGATTAGACCACACACAGTTCTCTGCTGGGATAACAACAGTTCCTGCTGGGATTCCTGTAGGGGGTGTAGTAAATGAACCTTGAATTGCTAACATAAGTTTCTCCTAATTATGTTTTTAAAAAATAAAGGAGAGACCGAAGTCCCTCCAAATATTGTGCTTATTGCTCAGTCTTACTTAAGACCGAAGATCGCACCACAACCTTTAGGGTTCTTAACTTCTAAAGTTGTTTCTTCAACGATCATACCAACAGTAGAGTCACCTTTCTGACCTACATCAACTTCAGCCATTGGACGTAATGTAGCTAAAGCGAACCACTGTGGATCATAGATTAATGCACATGAATCTTTCTTCTCACCAGCAACGATACCGTCGTCAGTTTGAAGACCCATGATGTAGTTAGGAACTACCATTAAGTCACCGAAGTCAGACATATAGATGTCAACTGATTGACGTAACTTACCGCCTTCATCGATGTTACGACGAACACCAGAATCAGAAACCATTAAGTCTGAGAAGTCACGACGTAACTTAGGAGACAACATGATTTTAGTAGCAGAACCACCAGCTTCATAAATCTTCTGCATAGATGCATCGATATCAGATAAAGCAAGAGCTGCACGGTTAGCCACTAGGTCTAATGTAGGAGCTACAGTACCTTTGTTAGCGTCACCAGATGCAACTGCTGAACCTGAAGAGTATACACAAGTGTCTTCAGAGTTAATGAAAGATTGAAAACCACCCATAGTACGAGTACCAGAACCGTTAGCAACTTGGTAACCGTGGATTAAGTCATGCTCAACGTCACGACGTAATTCAGTACCACGCTTCTTAAGCTGGTATGCATACTCATCAGCAACACCTGCTTGATCAACAGCACGACGAGTACCAGATACAGCAATAGTCTTACCGTTGATTTGAGTGTAGTTACCTAAACGAGTACGGTTAGAACCTACTGGGTTGAATGCTGCACCGCCTTCTGAACCACCAGCACCTGGAGCTGCAAAGTCAGCACCGTCAACTAGTTTAGAATCACCTGGAGCAGCTAGCTCATCAGTTTGCCACTCATGGTATACTGAGCTTGCTTTTGATTTACCGATAGATGATAAGAACGGAGTCTCATCACGAGTGATCATAGAAATGAAATTTGCTAAGTCTTCACGTTGTGAAACATTAGAGTTAGTAGTACCTGAAGCAACTGCTCCTGCTGGACCTGTAGTTGCGCGACCGCCTGTAGTAGCCATAATAGACTCTCCTATAATTATTAATTGTTTTAAATGTTACCTAAAGATTTTGCAGCATAGTCCCGTAGGAACGCCATTTGATCTTCTTTAGAAGCATCTTCCTTGAAAGCTCTCGCCTTCGTCATTTTTGCCTTTTCGGCACTCTTCTGAGTTACAGTTTTACCTTTCTTAGCTGGAACAGCTTTCTTAGTTGGAACTGCTTTACGTTTCGCTTCACCTTTAATAACACCTTCTTTTAGTTTACGGTAGTCATTAAGGACACGAACAACAACTGGATCTGCGATAGTATCTACGATATCTTCATCGATACCTTCACCAATTGCAAACTCACGAATAGAGAATGCAAGGTCTTGATCGAAACCAGGGACGTGCTCTTCAATTGTTTCATTGAAGTAGTTTACTTGTTCTTCCCATGCTTTCAATTCTAGCTCTTGCTGTTTTTCTTGTACCTTCCCTTGCAACCCTTCACGGGCATTACGAGCTTCCCAATATTTCTTTTGTAATTGCTCACGCTCGTCTTTAAGTTCAGATACTTGGAATGTGTCACCCTCATCACGTGCTTCTTGAATCTTAGCTTCTATTTCGTGATAAGCTTGTGCGTGACTAGCTTCTTCTTTCATCAAGATTGCTGCTGAGGCTTCGCTTAGCTGTAGAGCTTCCTGTAGTTTCTCACTACGTTCTTTCTCTATCTGCTTCTTAGCTTCACCTATTTCACGACCCTTCTTACTAAGTGAGGCATCTGTTTGATAACCCTTTAACAGGTCAGCAAATGAGACATCTAGTTCTTCTCCGTCAACTTTGACGCGAACAACAGCATCTAAGTCTAAGTCATCGGCAGTGAAGATATCAGCTTCTTGGGTAGCGTCTTCGTCTTCTTCAGACTCTTCGGCATCCTCATCTTCTAACTCATCTACTTCTTCCTCGACTTCCTCTTCAGTATCGACTTCTTCTGGAACTTCTGGGTCTTCTTCTAATTCCAGTTCAGCCGTGTCGTCAATGAGCTCATGTTCTTCAGGTAGCGGTTCTACTTCATCCACAAACTGTGAATTGGAAAGAACGGCATCTAACAAGGCTTGTTCCGACTGTGCGTCAGCACCCTGAATGTCATCGCCATGCGGTAGAGATTCGTTGTGTACTGTCATATTTTACTCTCCTCGATTACTTCGTAGGTTTAGCAGCTGCAGGTTTAGCAGCAGGCTTAGTGGTTTCTTTCTTATAGATAGCTAGTAGATTATGTAGGTCCACTAGGGCCCCTGCATTAATCTTACACTTCCCACTAGAACGCATTGAATCATACTCAAGTGCGTTAATCATACCTTCGATATTGTGAATCAAAGCATCTTTGTTAATATCTCTCATTGTTCTGTGTCCTCTTCGTTTCCGCCCATAAATGGGACGTTTGATCCGTACATTTCGTACTGTGCTAACTTACCTTTTACATCACCTAAAGCTAATACGCAAGAGTAAATAAACTCTCTAGTCTTAGTCTCATGTGGTTCTGTCTTTAAGAACTGCAAGTAGTAATCTACCATTAGCTCACCATAAGCACCAGTGAAAAACTCTTCACGTTCACGTTTTGCAAACTCAGCTTTCACTAGTGACTCTTTAGCTTGAACATCTGGGTGTACACTTTTCAGCTTCTTCTCAGCTGACGCTTTATACTTGTCCATTAGTTTCCTTATTTCTTTTTAATAGATGAAAGAATCTTTGATATATGATCTAGTCTCTTGACCACACCATCATCTGGATTCTTCTTTTTACGAGATCTGTATTCTTCATGATCTAGTATTTCTTTAGCTGCCTCTGAGTAGTTACCGTTGTTGAAATGTTTAACCCATTTATATTTAGGGTTTAAATCACCACGATACTTAGCACTCAGTAATGCAGACTTAACTTCTTCTGGTTGATCCTCGTAGGTAGGTATAACACTTTTAAGCTGTGACTCTTGTTTCTTAAACACTTGAGACAAAGGCATGTTAAGGTATTCACCTGTTTGACCAACACCTGCAGTTTCCACTGGGTCTTTAGCACGGTCATCAAAGTAACGACCAGCAAAGAAACCTTCTTCACGTACAAGATCTTTAAACCGAGGCTCTAGCTCTCGGCCTATTCTACGCTCAACTTCAGCTACCGCACGATTACCACTGAAGTATCGTTTATCCTTAAAGACATCCCTGTTGGATATCGGATCAACATTCAGTTCATCTTCAGAAAGTACCATGCTTGGGGCTCCTAGAGTACTTTTAGGATTGTCATCTGAAAGCCCTTTTAACAAACCAGCAAGAGGTCCCATCAGACCTGGTACTGTTGTAGGGTTAAAAGGGTTTATCATATCTATTGTCCTTTAATTAAGTCTCTAGCTAAGGCTATTATCTGATCATAACCAGGATGCTCAGGTAATGCTGCACCTTCTTTAGTTGCTTTAATCTGTAAGCCAGCCCACTCTTGGAAGTGCTTGTCAATAGAGACTGCTAATTGCTTAGCGTTGTCATCAAACGTATTCTTAGTTTGAGCAGATGTGTATTGAACATTAGCTTCTGCCAATGCTGCCTCTGCTGCAATCTTACGTTGTGCCATCTCTTGTTCTGCTTTAGCTTTCTCACTCTGAGACTTAGAAGCCTGCTGTGCCTTCTGCTTGAACTCATCAGTAGTGTAATCTTCTAGGAAGTCACTGCTATCTAAACCCATAGCTTCTATCAACTGTGTAGCTAATACTGCAGCAGCATCGACTTTAACAGTCATACCTGCACCTGCTTGGTTTAACTGAGGTAGTATACTTTGACCTACTTGCTGTAGTTTCTGTATCTTATTAGAGTTAGAGTTCTCACCTAGGTCAATGAATATCTCACAATCCATATCTTTAGGTAAAGACATTGGGTTGATATCTGCAAAGACACCTTGGTATCGTACACTAACATCTTTCATATTCTTACGAATACAGTGATACACACCACTACATAGACGCTTAAGGCCTGTCTCTGCAAACCTACGAGCAATATGCTGTACACGTTGCTGTGAGGCAGACTGAACTGACTGCATCTTCTCCGCACTGTTACCAGATACGTAGAGTGTGTCGTTTAAACCCTGGGCTGCCTTAGACATACCAGTAGCTTGTTCCTTAATAGTCTGCAAATGACCAAGTAATGGTACAGTACCCGTAGAGATAGTCTCTGGGGCAAGGGCTGCTACAGCACCTTGAGGGTTACCATTGGTTGGAATGATCTGCTTAGGCTTCATATTCTGCAATGCAGAGAAGTCTACTACGTTTGGATCAGCAAGTTTAGGCGAATAGTTAGTTAAGTACGTATTCTCTACGAAACCACGTAGGATTGCTGTAGATGCTAGTGTAGAACTACGTGTCATGTCTGCAATAGACAGACCATAGAACTCATAAGGGATATCTACAGGAGATAATGAAGCCAATGGCACCATATCTACGTCTTCTTCGAATAAGATGTGTGAACCAGCTGATATGATACGCTTTAACTCTGCAATACCATCACCATCTCGGTCAACTCGTAACCAACACTCTGTGACTGTTACTTCTCGGTTAGCTTCCAACAAGTCTGTTGAAGCACCATCCCAGTATTCCTCACCAACTACAAACTTACGTGCAGCTTGTTCCTCTGAATAGTGAACACCGTTGCTGTCCTCGAACTCATTCCAGTCATCTTCACTGATATTAGCAGCAACATCAGGCCAACACTTACGGATCTCACTACGAGTCATCTGTGTTTGGACACCAATGAAAGCAGCGTCATCTATATTACTGGCTTCACGAGAAATACGGAAGTTCTCTGGGGGAACATTCTCTATTTTAACTTTTGATTTGTCTGTGGTACGCTTTAATCGTACATTAACAAAGACTAACTCTGCAGATCCATCAGGGTCTACATCATTCTCATACTCTAAATCACCAACAATCTCTAAGCTTTCATCAGATAGTATCTCATCCAACCGAGCCTGCGAGATTTTTTCGTATTCTTCAAATTCGACAGAGAAGTCTTCTTGGTAATCCCAACGGATAATGCTGTTCTTCCATAATAACGCAGACTTGATCCACGTTTGTAGCTTCTCCCAACCTTTATTCTGCTTAAAGATGCAGTGATTGGTAAGCATGGAAGCAGTATGAGCGTCCTTGTGGGACTTAGGGTTGTCCTTAGTAGGTAGAAATCTAGCTAACTTACCATTGTTTAGGAACAACTCACATATAATAGCAGTGTATGCCTCAACTGTTTCAGTTGTAGACGTATCTACGATAGATGAAACACCTTGTGGTTTAAGGTGGTCATGTGCAACACCAGCGAACTCATAGGTAGACTTAAGTCTTTCTCGGCTTAGGTCAGAAGAGTTTAACCAATCACCCACAGACTGGTTTGATCCAGACTCAATTAGGTTGATTAGTTCTTCATCTGTTACCTTGCCTTTGTAATCAGAACCTTTTTTCATTACTTTCTCCAAGGAATATTCTTAGACTTCTCTAGTTCTTTTGAACCATAGCTGCCTGGTGTAGGTAATGTACGTTCTTTCTTCTCCTTTGCAGGAGGTTTCTGGTTTAGTGTGTGCTCATTGTATCTCATAGTTCCTCCTCGGAATCTTCTATCGATCTATCGTTATTGAATTTGGTGCCACCTTTTAGCGACAAGGCGTGGCCTACCTTGACACCTGCGAAGCCGTCTATGACGGTCCTAAGGAAGTGTTCTTTACTCTTAAGGCAGCACCCAGTATTGCAGCCCTTGCAAGAAACCCCATTGGGTGGCTGGTACGCTAGGTGCTAGCTTAAGAATAAGGAGTAGTTTATTAGACTTACTCAGGTCTACCCACTGCATCTACACGGGCCATGCATGAGGACGTGATGCAATTCATTTAGAGATTAGAAGCCTCTTACGTTTCTTTCCAACCATCCATGCGTTATAAGGGGTAGCCCCTGCTGCATAGCATAGTATTCTAAACTCTAGTTCTTTATGTCTTAAAGCCATGGTGTATCATCCTGTTTGAACTCGGTTAACCTCTGCTTCCAAGAAACATTAGTGGTCTGTAACCTATCCCAGTGTGTACGTAAGACTTCACATGCCATAGCTAATGCCATGACACAATCATCTGTACAACCTGAGGCTGCCTCTGTCTTACCAGTATCAGTGGAGATGTAGTCCTTACATTCCTGTATGATTGTATTAGACGGTATCATTATCTCTTCATGATCTATAAGGTTCTTAAGATTACCTATAATAGCTGGCTTAGATGCAGAAGTGGTCCTGAACCCAAGGCGCATGCCGTCTTCATTCGAGACGTTAGCTATCTTAGTTTGCTTATATAAGTTAACATAGTTCATCTGTTCGAGTCTTTGTAGGGTAGCTATACCCATACTATTACTCTCTACACATAAGAATGCATTGTTGAAGTAACGACCTAAGTAGAATAGAAGCTCACCGTAGGTACTAGGGTCTATCCTATTGTCCCTATACATAGCTACTACCCTGTACTGGTTATCTAAGACAACAGCTACTGAGTAATCCTGACCTACACCTAATGCAACGTCAGCTGCTACTACGTAGGGTGAATCCCATTGAGGGTAATCCCATACTTCTAACTTACCTTCTCGACTCTCATCCCACATCTTAGATGCAACATCAAAGTCCATTCTTCTTTGAACAGCTTGTGGTACTAGCTTCTGTAAGTTCTCTATGTTAAAGACGTTAGCACCAGAGACTAAGAATGCCTCATCGGGAGTCTGTGGATACTCCTGCTTGAACTTAAGGCTTCCACCCTCAGCTACCTTTAACCTACGCCAATACATCTGACCTAATGTTAAATCAACACCATAGTCATTCTTAGCCATTCTCATGACCTTCTCTTCTTCTACAGACAATTCCATTCCTTCAGGAGGTGTCCGTGTGTACTCGGTTGTCCAGAACCAAGGTAAGAAGATTGGGGTATATTCATTCTCTCCAGCTACTGCACCCTTCCAGAGACGATAAAACTCTCCTGATGCACCATTCGCTGTAGACTCTAATATAACCTCTGTACCTTCTGCTGCTGAGATACCCTGGAACATACCAGCTAGTATCTTCTCATCATGTGTCCAGAAGGCTACCTCAGAGAGGTGTGCGATTGTGGGTGTTGTACCACGACCAGCTTCTGGTGAACCAGCAGTGTAAAGACGATAAGAGCCTATAGCTTCTTTGTCTTCATACCAAGGTGTGTTAATCTTAATCTCTTTAGCATTACTCATATGCTCTTTAGGTTTCAACTCACCAGACATATTCCTGATTAAGTTCTTACTCATATTGAATAAGGCATCAGATGTAGCTGAGTCATGAGCCATTACAACAGAACGTGAGTGAGGTGAGAAGTATGACTTCCAGAATACCCTAGCAGAACAGTAGGTACTAATACCCTGCTGACGTGCCTTAAGGATTATAGCTCTGACCTTACCAGTCTCAGCTATCTGTTTGTCTAATTGCTTTGTTATATACTTCTGTGCTTCATTCAACTCAAAGGGGACGAATCCCTTAGAAGCATCCTTAGTGACAATCTTTATCTGCTCATTAGCAAACTTCTCAAAGTCCCCATGGTATTCTTCTAACTGTTCTTTCTTCTGCAATGCCTCTACTATTTTGTAGAAATCTTGTTCCTTCATATACGTTAAGTCCCCCTCGGTATATAATTGAGTACCCCCCTAGGGAGGTGTCCGGGTCCCAGGGAATCCCTCAAACCATATGTCTTCTATTAGGGGACCAAGTGGATAGTAGCAGCAGGGTGGGATAAGAACACCTCTGTGTGTGTCTCCTGTGAGACCCTGTGAGTATATCTGTGGTATATTTGTAGAGAAGTGATAGTCGTATATGATTTGGGGTACCCTCTGTTGTGATAGAGCTCTCTTAGGTACTGGGAGATCTGTGGGGACTCTCTAGGGGTCCTTGGGGGTCTCTAGGGGTCCTTGGGGATAGTATTAATAGTAGTCTACAGTAGAGAGCTCTTAAGACACATATAAGAATAACCAATATATATAAGTACCCTTATATCTTTTGGTACCCCCTAAGTCCCCCTAGAGAGCCCCTAGAGAATCCCGAAAGTACCCTTAAAGATACTTCATGTAGGTTTAGGACTCTTACGGTGAGACCGTGGGGATACTGTGGGGACTGTGGGGGATCTGTGGGGAGCTGTGGGCTAACATCTATAGTATCCCCATAGGGACTCTCATTGACCCCATGAGTACTCTCTCAGTGACTCTATTCACTTGGTCCCCTATAGGAGTAATCCGTGGGGGTAGACTATCTATCCTATAGTATGTACAGATTATCCCTAGGATATCCCTAAGGTATCTCTTATGTGGTGTAGTATCTGGTGGTATGTACGTGGTAGTCTTGTAGATAGTGGTAGTATACTGGTAGAGTTAGTGGTGGTAGCAGTGGAGGAGGTGTTCTGAATCCCTAAGGTATCCTGGTCTAGTTCAGCTAGGTGTTGCGCTAGAGTATTTCTTCGTAGCTAGTTCATATCAGGCAACACTAGTCACTCCCTTCATAAGGCTCTCGCTTCGCTCGGCTCTCTTATTCTCTCGTTCTTTGGTTTGTACTGCTGGTTAGTCTGATTGATTGATTACAAATAGCACGGTAGTGATATGACCTCTCGCAGGCTCGAGGACTCTCTTGGAACTCTTTTGGGTTCACGGCTGCAAGCGTTGCGTACTTGTGGGTAGATAAGCTGAGGGGCTCTGGCGGGGCTCACTAGGACATTTGCGATACATATACTGGTATCGTTGAATAGTAGAGACACTTAGGGAGTCCATGTGGCTCCCTCTTAACATCCAAGGGGATATGTTATGCGTGATTCAAACACTTTAGCAAACCTCTCAGGTAAGACTATCACTGTTATTATTAGTGGTAGTCATACGTTGAGACAAGCAGCATTGAGACAGGGTGTATT
>Ga0209771_1002305_pt1 | contig 11676 bp, 9 predicted proteins | sample SaaInl59LU_5_DNA_FD_184639 | JGI IMG/M metagenome (GOLD analysis project Ga0209771, IMG submission 184639) | Marine microbial communities from expanding oxygen minimum zones in the Saanich Inlet - ESP_59LU_5_DNA (SPAdes) (version 2) | ecosystem: Environmental > Aquatic > Marine > Intertidal zone ...
CGCATTGGGTGAAAATGGTGAAAATTATTGAAGATAACTACGAGAATTTCGATGGATTTGTAATTCTTCATGGTTCTGATACGATGTCTTACACGGCATCTGCATTAAGTTTTATGCTCAGAGGACTTGCCAAACCGGTGATTCTTACGGGGTCGCAACTTCCTATTGGCACAATACGAACAGATGGAAAAGAAAATTTAATCACTTCTATTGAGATTGCAGCAGCCCAAAGAAACAACAAACCAATTGTTCCCGAAGTATGTATTTATTTTGAATACAATTTGTACCGAGGAAATCGTACTTCAAAAATTAATTCGGAAGACTTTGAGGCGTTTTCTTCTTTCAATTACCCATATTTAGCCGAGGCCGGAGTTCATATCAAATACAACGAACCAGCAATTCATTACAGACAGAAAAAAACACTAGAGCTTTTTGTCGAATTAAACAAGAATGTAGCTATTCTAAAATTATTCCCGGGAATTACACAAGAAGTGGTTCAGGCTATTTTTTCTATACCCGAATTAAAAGGAGTTGTGATGGAAACATACGGATCAGGAAATGCGTCTTCGAAAGATTGGTTTTTGGATGAATTGAAGAAAGCTGCGCAAAAAGGAATTACCCTATTAAATGTAACTCAATGCGCTGCTGGAAGTGTTATTCAAGGGAAATACGAAACCAGTCGTTCTTTTCAGGAATTAGGTGTGATTTCTGGAAAAGATATAACCACAGAAGCTGCCATTACTAAAATGATGTACGTGTTAGGAAAGTACCAAGATCGAAACAAAATCATAGAAAAACTAAACGAAAGCTTAGCAGGCGAAATGAGCATAAGATAAATTATATGAAGTTAATTAGTTACCCTTTTTCTGTGCTTTTTGCACTCGTTTTTTTTCTAATATTGGTCGTGTTTCATCCTATTCAATGGGTTGCCAACAATGTAGTTGGTTATCGCGCTCACAAGGCAGTGGTAGATTTTATGAACTTGTTGCTTACACGCTCTCTTATTTTTTTAGGAATTGTAGTAAAACGAGAAAATAAACAAGAAATTCCTTCGAAAAGAACCATTATTATTGTTTCTAATCATCAAAGTTTGTTTGATATTCCCCCTATTATTTGGTACTTCAGAAAACACCACATAAAATTTGTTTCCAAAAAAGAACTGGGCAAAGGAATTCCCAGTGTTTCGTATAATTTGAGACATGGTGGAGCGGCTCTTATTGACAGAAAAGATGTGAAATCTGCTATTGTGGAACTGGGTAGATTTAGTAAAAAAATAAATAAAAACACATGGGGTGCAGCTATATTTCCTGAAGGCACAAGAAGCAGAAACGGAAAGCCTAAATCATTTTCAACGAATGGATTAAAAACAATTCTTAAATACAATCCAAATGCAGTAGTTGTGCCTATTTCTATCAATAATTCTTGGAAAGTTTTTAAGTACGGTAAGTTTCCACTAGGATTATTCTCTCCAATAACTATTTATACACACGAACCCATCGAAGCAAATTCAATTGAAATGGATAAGCTATTGGAATTGGTTGAAAACAAAGTAACGAGCAAAATTTCGTTTTAATTATTTTTTTGTGGATTGTACAAGATACACTCCCAAAAGAGTAATAAATCCAAAAACTATTATAATCATAGGTAGCCAGCCAAAGGAATCAGCACTATTTTGAGCAATTACGATAGTTTCGTAGATAGCAAAGCTAAATATTAAGCTTACCACAATAGACAAAACTCGTAAAAGTTTAGAAGCTAAAGCGTATTGTTTGGGAGCGTTGTATTGAGTGATTTCTGTAAGATAATTAAGAATATGAGGATAAAAAGAGAGTGACCAAAGTCCAACACCCAGAAGGAGTGAAATCGCTGGCAGAAGCCAAATAGAGGTTTTGTCACCAAATTTATCGGCTACACCATTTACATTAAAATGGGTAGGGATAATTTGTGGTAAATCTTGAAAAGAAACAAAGCAAAAAACTGTACTACTGGCTATTACACTTGTATTGATAATGAGCATCAATCGATCTAATCGTGTGAATGGTTGTTTTATTCTGGGTCTTGGCATTCGTTTAACATTTTTTAACTCTCAAACCCTTTACATGGCTTACTTTCTCCCTTAAATTAGTGTAACAAAATAAGTCATTACAAAAACTTAACATCAATACTTAAAGATATGAAAACATTTTTTAAATCAATACTTACGGCAACTCTTGGAGGAGGTATTGCACTATTGGGATATTTTGCATTTTCGCCAAGCAAGACACTACCAGTTGTGAGAGATCAGAATCCAGTAATAAATGCTGCACCGGTGAGCATTCCAACGGATTTGAATGGAAACGTACTCGATTTTCAATTTGCGGCTAATCAATCGCTTAATTCGGTTGTTCATATAAACACAGAGACAAAAAGAAGACAGCTAACACAAGAAGAACAGTTGTTTGAATTGTTTTATGGAAATGGCGGTTCCAATAGAAGTCAAAGAGGTTCGGGTTCTGGCGTAATCATTTCGGAAGACGGATTTATTGTAACCAATAATCACGTGGTGGATAATGCGGATAACATTCGAGTAATATTAAACGACAACAGAGAATATGCTGCAAAAGTGATAGGAAAAGATCCAGCTACGGATATGGCTGTGATTAAAATAGAAGAAACTAACTTGCCACCAATTGCAATTGGTAATTCGGACGAAATAAATGTGGGTGAGTGGGTATTGGCAGTAGGAAATCCATTTAATTTAACATCCACAGTAACTGCAGGAATTGTGAGTGCGAAAGGAAGAAGTATTAACATCATGCAAAGAAATTCAGGTAAGAATATTTTTCCAATTGAGTCTTTTATTCAAACCGATGCAGCAGTGAATCCAGGAAATAGTGGTGGAGCTTTGGTAAACTCGAAAGGAGAGTTAATTGGAATAAACACAGCAATAGCCTCTCAAACTGGTTCGTATTCAGGTTATTCATTTGCAGTGCCCGTGAATATTATGAAAAAAGTAACGACAGATATGATTCAGTACGGAATTGTACAAAGAGCTTTCATTGGTGTGGGAATTCAAGAAATGAACCAAGAATTGGCCAACGAATTGGGAATATCAAAAACAGAAGGAGTTTATGTCAATGGAATTTCACCAAAAGGAGCAGCCGAAGAAGCTGGAATACAAGAGGGAGATGTGATTGTGAAAGTGAATGAAGAGATTATAAAATCAGTTCCAGAACTTCAAGAGAACATTGGAAAATATGCTCCGGGTGATAAAGTAACAATTTCACTAATTCGAGATCGAAACACAAAAAATGTGTCGCTCACGCTCAGAAACTTCCAAGGAAATACGGAAATAATTAAAAAAACAACCATCGAAACCAAGTTAGCGGCAAGTTTTGAAATACCAACGAAAGAGGAGCTTTCGAAACTGCAGCTTGAATCTGGAGTGAAGGTGACAGAGGTGGGCAAAGGTAAATTACAAGAGGTAGGAATATCAAAAGACTACATTATCACAAAAGTGGATAAACAAATAGTTACCACTATTGATGAACTAACAAAAGCTTTAAAGAAATCAGAAAAAGAAGGGATATTGATAGAAGGAGTTTATCCAAATGGAATGAAAGCCTACTACGGAATGGGAAAATAATGTGGCAAGAAAAAAGCCTTGCAAATTTTGCAAGGCTTTTCTAGTCTTAAATATGTGAATGAAGTTGATTAGTCAACTTTTACATTTACTGCGTTTAATCCTTTAGGAGATTCTTCTACATCGTAGCTTACTTTGTCTCCTTCTCTAATTTCGTCAATCAAACCATTTGCGTGAACAAATACGTCTTTGTTTCCTTCATCAGGTGTGATGAATCCAAATCCTTTTGTTTCATTGAAAAATTTTACTGTTCCGTTACTCATATTGTTTTGTATATAATTTATTAAGCCCAAAGGTACTTAAATAAATAACCTAAACTTGGTTTAACTCATTTATTTTTAATAAAATACATTTATTAAGTAAGAATTTTTACAAAAAAAACCGCCTATTTTACACTCAAGTACTTGCTTATTAAGACTTTATTTGTTATATTTTTTACAAAACAAAAATTTATTTACCAGGGTATAAAAAGATATGTTTTGTTCATTTTATTCAATTTTTAACCAAAAAAAGTTTTCGAATAATTTAAGTGAGTGTTTATGAAAAAATAAAACCGATTAATTCCTTGGGTGGAATTTCCTTATTTCTTCGTGGAGGTAACTCGTGTCTAGGTGCATGTAAATTTCTGTGGTTGTGATAGACACATGACCAAGCATATCCTGTACCGCTCGCAAATCCGCTCCAGCATTTACTAAGTGTGTGGCGAACGAATGCCTAAATGTATGCGGACTAATTATTTTTTTTATTCCCACTTTTTCTGCGAGTTGTTTTACGATAGTAAATATCATGACCCTTGTGAGCGATTTTCCACTTCTGTTTAAAAAAACAAAGTCTTCGAAACCTTTTGTAATTGCCACATGATTTCTTACCTGTGTGAGATAAATCTTGATTTGTTTGAGGGCCGAGCCGCTGATTGGAACTAGTCTTTCCTTGTCGCCTTTTCCCACAACTTTAATAAATTCTTCATCAAAATAGATGTGAGATATTTTTAGATTCACAAGTTCGGAAACTCTCAATCCGCATCCATATAAAGTTTCCAGGATAGCTTTGTTTCTCTCGCCATTGGCAGAGCTTAAATCTATTCCGTCAATCAATAATTGAATCTCGGTAATACCTAAAGTGTCCGGAAGTTTTCTTCCCAATTTGGGGCTTTCTAGAAGTTCAGCAGGGTTAATGGAAGAAATATTTTCCACTAAAAGGTAACTGTAAAAAGCCTTGATTCCTGAAATTATTCGCGCTTGTGAACGAGAGCTCAAGCCTAATCCCACTATTGTAGATAGGAAGTGTTGTAAATCGTCAAGCGTTACTTGGGTGGGAGAAAAGTTGCTTTTATTTTCGAGTTCAAGGTATTGAGTCAGTTTATCTAAATCCCTTAAATAAGCCTCAATAGAATTATCAGACAGGGATTTCTCGATGGCTAAAAACCCCTTGAAACCTTTTTTTTGAATTTCCCACATAATGCCTAGATTTAGGGTGTGCTTTTACTTTTCTCTACCTTCTTTGGTTAGATAAATCCCATCCTTTTTGAGCCAAACTAATTTTTGTTTGTACAAACCACCAATCGCCTTTTTAAAAGCTTTTTTACTCATTTTTAGCTCTTCATAAATCTCATCTGGCTTACTTTTGTCCGTTAATCCAATGTATCCCGCATCACCTTTCAAAATATTCAAGATTTTTTCTTGATTTTCATCTTGAGCTACATAGCCCACTTTCTGCAAAGAAACATCAACTTTATTGTCTTCTCTTACAGTTTTGATGTATCCCGTTGTATGCTCCCCAATATTCAAGCTTCTAAATACTTCGTTTTCGTATATCAGTCCTTTGTATAATTTATTAATGATACAATTAAAACCCAGCGGAGTTCTTTCATAAACGATAACCTCTACTTCTTGACCTTCTTTTAAGTTTATATCTTCGAACTCTAGGAAAGAATCAATCTTGCTTGAAGCAACTAAACGTTCGCTTTCATAATCCAAATACATAGTAACTACGTAGTGCTTGTCCTCTTTCATTTTTACTTTTTGCTCTTTGAAAGGAACGAATAAATCTTTTGGGAGTCCCCAATCCAAAAAAGCCCCGACATTGTTTACTTCATTTACTTTAAGTAAGGCAAAATCGTCTAATTTGATTTTGGGAATTACAGTAGTGGCAGTCAATCGATCTTCTGAATCGGTAAACACAAACACGGTCACCTCATCTCCAATCGCCCAGCCTTCTTTGATGTAGGCATTTGGCAATAACACTTCATTCTCTTCTTTATCAATTAGATAAAATCCATTATCAGTTTCTCTGAGAATGGTAAGTGTGTTTTGTTCTCCAATGTTGATCATTCTTCTTTAATTTTTTTAGCCTCGTTCATAATTTTTTTTTGGTACCTTCCTTGCACCACATCCACTAGCACCAGCACGGCAATAACGAAGTAGAAAGTAGTTTGGCTCATTGCGTGAATTTGGTTGCCAAAAAAGCTCAAATGCGCTAAATGTCCTCCTTCTGTAATGAGCATAATTCCTACTATAAAGAGTATAAACAGCCCCAGTACCTCGTACATTCTGTTTTTATTCAAAAACTCCGAAACTCTATCAGCCAGTAATAACATTAATAATCCGCTGCCAATTATTGCAATTGCCATGATGATAAAAGAAACTGCAGAATTCTCAATGTGCGAAGTTAGTCCAATTGCAGCTAAAATAGAATCAAAAGAGAAAACTAAGTTCATCACAACGATAGAAATGATGACAGATTGAGCGGTTTTCTTTTTTCTCTCTTTTTTTACCTCCGAGTTTTGATGAGTTACACCCGACAGCATGTGCCATATTTCTTTGAGTGCAGTGTATAAGATAAATCCACCTCCAAACAGCACGATAATGCTGTGTCCTGTGAAATGATAATCTACGATTCCTTCAATGTTTCCCGTTAAAAAAGAAATGGGTGATTGGAAATAACCGATAAGTTGAACCAAAATAAAGAGCAAAACAATTCTCAATACAATGGCAATCAATATTCCAATTTTTCTAACTCGCTTTTGGTCTTTTTCCTCAGCTTTCTTGGACTCCAACGAAATATAGAGCAAGTTGTCGAACCCCAGAACGGCTTGCAACAAAATGAGCATGAATAAAGTAAATAGATTTCCCAGTGTAAATATTTCTGACATAGTTCTTTTTTATTTCAGTTGGTACAAAGGTAAGGGATATCTCAGAACTACAAATTTCTTTCAGATTCAAAAGAGGTATAGCTGTTTTATTTCGATAGAAGTTAATTTGAGTTATCGATTATTTCTACAAAACACCACTGCTTTGTTGTCAATTCCCACTATATTTAACTAAAAATCAAATTATGCGAATTCTTCCCTTTCTTATTTTTTTATCTAGTTTTAGTTTTGCGCAAACTTATTTTCAACAAGAAGTAAATTACAAAATAGACGTTTCGCTTGACGACAAAACGCATACTCTAAGTGCTTTCGAGACTTTTGAATACATCAACAATTCCCCCGATGAATTGAATTTCATCTACATACATTTATGGCCCAATGCATACAAAGACAATACGTCTGCTATGTCATTGCAACAATACCGAAATGGAAATAAAGTGATGGAGAATAACTCTGAGGTAGATAAAGGTTTTATTGATTCCTTAGATTTTAAAGTAGAAGGTCAACAAGCAACTTTTCTTTATAACCTTACTCATAAGGATATCGGAAAGTTAGTCTTGAATGAACCACTGAAACCAGGAGGTAAAATCACAGTTTCCACTCCTTTTCGAGTAAAACTTCCAAACGGAAACATCTCTCGATTGGGACATGTGGGAGAATCTTATCAGATAACTCAGTGGTATCCAAAGCCTGCTGTTTACGACAAGGAAGGCTGGCATCAAATGCCTTATTTAACCCAAGGAGAGTTTTATTCAGAATATGGTTCGTTTGATGTAAGTATTACCTTGCCATCTAACTATGTAGTGGGTGCTACAGGAGATTTGCAAACAGAGAGCGAAATTCAGTTTTTGGACAATAAAGCACAGCACACAGAAAGTAAATTAGACTCTATCTTAATATTGAGTGCTAAAGGGAATAATTTTCCAAAATCAAGTAGTCAGGTCAAAACAATTCGTTACACTCAATCAAAAGTGCATGATTTTGCTTGGTTTGCCGATAAGCGTTACCACGTTTTAAAAGGAGAAGTGGAATTGCCAATTAGCAAAAGAAAAGTAACAACTTGGGCAATGTTTACAAATAGTCAGGCAAATTTATGGAAAAATTCCATCGAGTATCTCAATGATGGAATCTATTGGTACAGCAAATGGAATGGCGATTATCCTTACAACCAGGTTACTGCAGTAGACGGAACAATTAGTGCAGGTGGTGGTATGGAATATCCCAATGTTACAGTAATTGGAGGAGCGAGTAGTGCAACCCAACTTGAGTTGGTGATAGTACATGAAGTAGGACACAATTGGTTTTATGGTATTTTAGGTTCAAATGAAAGAGTTCATCCCTGGATGGACGAAGGAATAAACACGGCAAATGAAATTCGCTATTTCAAAACCAAATACCCTGAAAACAATGAGTTTTCAAACAACTTTGGCGGTGTTGCTGATAAAATTCATTTGGGAGGAATTAGTCATCATTGCGGAAATCACTTGACTTACGGTTTTTCTGCAAACAACGGAAAGGACCAACCTATTGAGTTGCATAGCAACGACTACACGTCTCTCAATTACGGAGCAATTGTGTATGCCAAGACAGGATTAGTGTTTACTTATTTGCGCGATTATTTGGGAGAAAACGTGTACGACAAAGCCATGAAAGCTTATTTTGACCAATGGAAGTTTAAGCATCCACAGCCAAAAGATTTACAAAAAGTAATGGAAAGCCAAACGGGTAAAGACCTCAATTGGTTTTTTGATGATGTGATTAACACCACAGGGAAAATTGATTTTAAACTAAGGAGGGTAAGAAAAAGGAATGAGGGTGGATATTCTGCAGAGATTTTGAATGCGGGTGATATTCGATCTCCGGTGAGAGTAGATGCTTATTTTGAAGGGAAATTAGTTGAAACTGTTTGGACAGAATCTACAGAAGATTTTGGTGTTCTTGATGCTGAGTTTAATTCTACACAAATTGATAAAGTGGTAATAGATGGCGAAGAAAATATGCCTGATGTCAATCGAATGAATAATAGTTGGGAGAAAACCCGAACGCTAAATAAAGTGGAGCCGATACATTTTGAATTCTTGGCAGGGGACAATGAATCGGACAAAAATACGATTTGGTGGACTCCCATTGTTGGAGCAAATGCTTATGACAAGCTTATGGTTGGAGCTCTATTCCACAATATCACAGCGCCCAAAAACAAATTAGAGTTTTCTGTAGCTCCATTGTTTTCTTTTGGAAATAGCACACTCGCTGGAATAGGAGATGTACACCTAAATTTTACTCCAGCCAGACTGATAAAAAAAATGGAGGTAGGAGTGAAGGGGCAAACTTTTGGTGAGGAGATTTTAATCAGCGATAAATCGCCCTATTCATTCGATCTGGAAGGAAGATCATCATTAGACAAAATGTTGTATTGGGTAGTGAAACCCTATTTATTTATGGAATTGGGCAACAATAGAGAAAGAAGAAGATTTAGTCATAATATAGAACTACAGTATATTTGGGCGAGAAGTGTGAGCGAGCTTCAAACAGCTGAGACTGAAACAAAAGGTGGGTTTGTTCAGTATAATTTTAATTACAAAAAAAGGAAGTATAGCTTGGAATCTAATTTGAGGGTCGATTTACTTGGCGATGATGTCTTATCAAATTATTCCAATTCATTTGTTTACCTTGATATCAAACAAGCGTGGACTTATCGAATAAAATCAGAAAAGAAAATTGAGCTCAGGATGTTTGCGGGTAAGAGTTTGTACACAAGAAGTTTACTGGGAGTAGAGAATGATTTTCGTTTTGGATTTGCGCTTGGAGGACAAAATGGCACACAAGATTACTTTTATGAGCAGTTCATGTTCGGAAGAAATGAATCCAACGGATTGTGGGCACAACAGAGGATAGAAAATCAGGGAGGATTTAAAACTGTAAGCGACTTCGGTTTTTCTACCAACTTTATGGCATCGGCCAATTTGTATGCCGAACTTCCTTGGGGTCCAATTGGAGTGTTTGGAGATTATGGAGTTTTCGACAATGGAAATAAACTTATTACCGCGGCAAATGCTGGATTGGGTATTCGATTACTCCAAGGTAATTTGGCAGCTTATGTGCCATTAATTTCAACCAGTAACATACAAAACTCTCTGACTCAAAAAGAGTTTATACAAACAATACGAATCACGTTGAATATATCTGCCTTGACTTACCGAAATTTGTTAGGAGGGGTTAATTAATAGCTTAGCGTCCTCAAAACTATTCCCTTTTAAATAATCAATTACTGTCATGTTTCTTTTTCCAGCGGGCTGAAATTCAACGATACTTAATTTTCCGTGAGGGGTAGAAACATGAATGTATTCTTTGTTGTCGGTCGATACTGAGAATGAATGCTCATCAGTGTCTAGAATTTCTATTGAATATATTTTGGTTGCAATAGTTTTTCCTTCTTTTTTAAATTCAGTCCATGCGCAGGGGTAAGGAGAGAGTCCTCTAACAAAGTTGTGGATACTTTCCATCGGTTGAGACCAATCTAACTTACAGTCTTGTTTGAAAATCTTATGAGCCGGTTTTAATTTTTGTTCATCTGCACAGAGTGAATTTTGCGATGTTTCTGAATAATCTTCATTTTCAATTGCTCTTACCGTTTTTACCACAAGCTTTCCGCCAATGTCCATTAGTTTGTCGTGCAGTATTCCGGCTGTATCATTTTTTTCAATCTTTACTTTTTCCTGGAATAATATTTTACCAGTATCAATTTCTTTTTCGATAAAAAAAGTAGTCACACCACTTTCTTTTTCTCCGTTTATTATTGCCCAGTTGATCGGAGCCGCTCCTCGATATTGGGGAAGGAGAGAACCGTGCAAATTAAATGTGCCATATTCTGGCATATTCCATACTACTTCTGGTAGCATCCTAAAAGCTACCACTACTTGCAAGTTGGCATTCAAAGATTTAAGTTCGGTCAAGAATTCTGGATTCTTAAGCTTTTCGGGTTGAAGCACTTTCAGATTTTGAGAAATAGCGTATTTTTTTACCGCAGACTCTTGAAGTTTTTGTCCTCTTCCGGCAGGTCTGTCTGGTGCAGTAATTACCCCTACAATTTCACTTCCTGATTCAACAAGTGATTTCAAAGATTCTACAGCAAAATCTGGAGTTCCCATAAATATTATTCTAAGTTTTCTTGCCATTGTAGGGTTTGTTTTGATGTTTGATGTGTTTTCAAACCAAGGATAAAATACTATCTTCGTTTGGTCGTTACACAAAAGTAATTCTTTGAATCGAATGCAAAAACCAAATGTATTATTTATTTCGAGTTGGTATCCTAGCAAGGAACACAGAACTTTAGGGAATTTTGTTCAGCGACATGCTGAATCGATTCAGCCCTTTGTTAATTTGTGGGTAATGTCAGTATCTTCTTCCACCGATTTACAAGAAGAGTTTGAGCTGGAATTTTCTATCATCAATGGAGTAAATACGCTGCATGTATATTACCAAAAAGTAAATTCGACAATGCCGATTCTCGCTTCTGCCAAGAAACTGAGTAGATACCGCGAAGCTCATAATTTGGGAATGAAATACTTGTCGGATGAAAAAAGAGTGAAAAAGTTCGATGTTCTCCATTGTAATGTCACTTTCCCCGCAGGGATTATTGCCTTAGATTTTAAGAAAGAATACAAAATCCCGTATGTGCTAACCGAACATTGGACGTTATTTCTTCCTTACAAAAATGATTTCAAGAAACTAAACCCAATCGTACAACGAAAAATGAGAGAAATTGTCTCAAATGCTTCCCTTGTTGCTCCGGTATCGCAACATTTAGCTATTTCTATGCAAGAGAAGGGATTAAAAGGAAATTATACCATTATCCCAAATGTGGCGGATACAAAATTGTTTTCGTTGAGAACAAAAGAGCCCAACG
>Ga0209771_1002308_pt1 | contig 11663 bp, 15 predicted proteins | sample SaaInl59LU_5_DNA_FD_184639 | JGI IMG/M metagenome (GOLD analysis project Ga0209771, IMG submission 184639) | Marine microbial communities from expanding oxygen minimum zones in the Saanich Inlet - ESP_59LU_5_DNA (SPAdes) (version 2) | ecosystem: Environmental > Aquatic > Marine > Intertidal zone...
TCCAATTAGAAACATATATTCTAATCCAAACATAGTTTCCTGTAAAATTATATGTCTTACTAGATGTTTCGTTTGCAGTGTATTCTAACTTACTTGTAATTGCATTAAAAATTTTACCAGTAGTATCTATTGTTTGTCCTGAACCTAGTCTTATAGTGAACCAGTCATCTGCTGTAGGATCTACTGCAAGTGTTCCTTGTAGTTGGACATCACCTAAAAATCCTGACAGATTAATTTGTATGGTATGTAAGCCGTCACTACGTCCGTAGTACCCGTCCCCTTTGAATTTATCACCCGTATGAGTCTGTACAGTACTGTCTCCTACGTGTGCTTGATTTGATAAAATTGTTATACTGTTTGCCATATAACTATTTATCAATATCGGACTTGACTAGTAATTTGTCGATACGCCTAATATTTGATGTAACTAAGTGACATAACGCTATAGTTTTTTCATCTCTTGCATAAAAATACATGCCGTTAACAAATCCTTGTCTTAATAATTCATCTTTAAGCACAGGCCCAATCTTTATTAAATTAGGATTAGCTTCTGCCCATTTAGCAAATGACTCTTCTCCTAGTTTACTTCCAAATGTAACCTTATAGTTGTATCCGTTACTGTTGTCTAATAGAATTACATTTTCTTCTTTAAGTGCCGGAATGTACAAAGCATTAGGTTGCCATAATCCGTAAACTTGATTAGGATTAAGTTGCTTAGAAATATTAATGATCCAGTCAATACTATTTGAATATATATTTAAGAAGCTAAAGGATACACGAAGTTTATAATCGTCAGCCTTAGTGAAGAAACGATAAAGTTTCATAGCATCAATGAATTCATCTTTGTTTACTTGTATTTCACGTAGGCCTCTGTATACAGCAAGTTGACCAGTTTTACCTAGATCAACTTGTGCTTGTACACTATCAAGTACTGACTTAGCCTGCGGAAGATTTTTCTCTCGAAAGAATCTTGCTAACGGATTTTTTATTTCAAGTCGATAAAGATATTTGCCGTAAAATAATTTATTTGATTCATATCGATTCAATAACTTTACTCTCTAATACATTAAGTGTGAAACTATCATCGACAAAATCAATATGTAGTTTACCACCATTTCTAAGATCACCAAACAACAGTTTACGTGATAACGGGCGTTTAATTTCTTTATCAATTACTCTTTGTAATGGACGAGCTCCATTTTTACTATCAAAACCTTGCTCAACTAATGCATCGAGTGCTTCGTTAGATATTTCAATAATAACACCTTTGTCTTTAACCATTGTTTTAAGTTCAAGTAAAAACTTACCAACAATTTTAATCATTACTTCTTTGCCTAATTTGGCAAATGTAATAGTACCGTCAAGTCTATTTCTAAACTCTGGAGCAAAAAACTTTTTAAGTTCTTTATCTTCGTATTCTGAAGAATCAAAATCTTCATCAAATCCAATAGTATTTTTCTCAGCTGCTTGCGCACCTAAGTTAGTTGTAAGAATTAAAATAGAATTACGTGCATCTGCTTCTTTACCGTTTGAACCTGTAACTTTACCATTGTCCATAACTTGCAATAAGATTTGAGAAACATCTGGGTGTGCTTTTTCAATCTCGTCTAGTAGTAGTACACAATTAGGATTTTCTTGTAATTTTTCAATCAACTGTCCGGAAGATTCTTCATGACCAACATAGCCCGGAGGCGAACCAATTAGTTTAGCAACTGAGTGTTTCTCTTGATATTCACTCATATCGAAACGCACAAGTTCTACACCAAGTGCTGATGCAAGTTGTTTTGCTGTTTCAGTTTTACCTGTGCCAGTTGGGCCCATAAACACAAAGCTACCAATAGGTTTGTCGATAGGTTTTAGTCCCGCTTGTGCTACAAGTATCTTATCAACAATTGCTTCAATTGCTTCATCTTGTCCGTATACTTCGCCTTTGAGATTCTTTTCTAGGTTAGCAAGATTTTCACTTTCTTTTTCAGAAACTTGCTCAGGCGGAAGATTAACTAATTTTGCAAGTTCAAATTCAATTTTACTTGCATCAACTTTTTTATCTGTTTCCATATTAAGTTTAAATCTTGCACATGCTAAATCAATTAAGTCAATTGCTTTGTCAGGTAGTTTTCTATCTGCTTGATATTTTACACTTAACTTTACTGCCTGTTCAATTGCATCTTCTGTAATTACAGTTTTGTGGAAATCTTCGTAGTAACGTTTAATGCCACGTAAGATGTCTTTGGTTACTTCTGCACTTGGCTCATCAACAGTAACACGTTGGAATCTACGCATCAACGCACGATCCTTTTCAAAGTACTTGCGATACTCATCCCAGGTGGTTGAAGCAACAACTTTAATATTACCTTTAGTAAGAGCTGGCTTTAGCATATTTGCTAAATCATTACTATTACCTTGTCCACCAGCACCAGCACCATTCATCATGTGTGCTTCGTCGATAAACATAATAGTATTACCTTTGCTACGCAATCCTGCTAGTACAAGTTTAAAACGCTCTTCGAAGTCTCCGCGATACTTACTACCTGCTAACATAGCACCAATATCTAACATGTATACTTCATATTCTTTTAAGAACTCTGGAACAGAATCATTAATAATATTGTATGCCATGCCTTCTGCAATAGCAGTTTTACCAACACCTGGATCACCTACTAATATAACATTATTTTTCTGTCTACGTCCTAGTGCTAACGCAATACTTTCTAACTCTTCAGAACGTCCAATAATTGGATCAATTTTATTTCGTTTTGCTTGATCGTTTAGATTTGTAGTAAATGCCTTTAGTGCCTTTGCACTTGCACCAGACATTTCTTCATCCTCATACTGTTCTTCAAATTCTGAATTTACATATTCGGCTAACTCTTCTTTTACAATCCCTGCTTTGTCACAGTAATAAACAGCATGACTTTTCTTTTCACTTAGCATACTCATTAATACATCACTAAGCTCGATCTCACTTCTACCAGCAAATAGTGTTTGTGTAAATGCTCTATTTAAAACACGCTCAACAGACGCTGTTTTCTTAGGCTTATATTTTGCTGTTTCAATAACAATCTCTTGAAGATTATTTTTTAAGTAGTGCTCAAGATTTGACTTTAAGTATTCAACATCTGCTCCTGCACCTTTTAACAAATTATAAAAATTGTCAGAACACAACATTGCAAACAGTAAATGTTCAACCGTAACATATTCGTGTTGTAACTTCTTTGCATCTCTAATACTTTTTTCAAATACTACTTGCAGTTCTTTTCCTGGTTCAACCATTTACTTTTTTCCTCTTTGAAAGTTTTTTCTTTGCTCTATCTAATTTAAGTTTGCTTACTCTATTTACAAATTCAATACCGTGTAGGTGATCATACTCATGTAAAAAGCACCTTGCATCTATGTCTGTTAACTCTATTATACACTCATTTGCTTCAATGTCAAGAAATTTTACTAAAATATTTTTTGGACGAGATACATGTATTATTAGTCCAGGATGACTTAAACAACCTTCAGGCATTAACTCAGTTTCTTTTGAAACTTCTAACACTTGAGGGTTAATAATTGCAAATGGAGTTTTGTCTTCTAGCAAGAAAGGTTTCATAACAAATATTTGTGCATCTAATGATACTTGATTTGCAGACAGCCCGATACCGCCTTCCTGTATCATTAGTTCAACCATTTGTTCTTCAACTTCTTTTGCATTTAAAAAATTAAAACTAAACGGGCTAACTTGCTTTGATAGCCAACTGTTGGGGGATTTTACTAATTTAAGATCCATTTATTATTTCACCTATTTTCTGTATTTGTGCCGGAGTTAATGTTTGTGGTATCTCCGCTTCTATTTTTATAAGCATAGACCCTCGTCTATTTGTGTGCATGTTTGGCAATCCGTATCCGTTCATACTAAACGTTGAACCATGTTTTGTATTACTAGGTATAGTTAATGCTATATCTTTACCTTCTACAGTTTTTATATTCTGTTTACAGCCTGTTATTAATTGTAAACAATTTACTCTTAGTGTAAGTATTATATTATCGCCGGAGCGTTCAAAGTTTCGATCTCTACTAATATCAACTTGAACGTATAAGTCTCCTCTTGGTCCAGGAAAACTACTTTCTCCTAATCCAGAAAATCTTATAGTATCTCCGTGTTTTGCTCCAATTGGTATATCTAAGTCAACTGTTTGTTCTTGTCCGTTGCGTAGTCTATAAGTTGCAAGTACCTTTTTTCCTGTAATTACTTCTTTAAGAGTAATTGGAACTCTAATATTCACATCAGGATTACGAACCTGTTGTCTTCGCATGTTTGGATTGCCACCGAACATTGAACCAAATATATCTTCAAAGGGATTACCTCCCATGTTGCCAGTATTAAAGTTAAATGCTTGTCCGCCGCCGTTTTGCTGATGATCGTACATGCCCCGCTTTTGCGGATCTTTTAGTGTACTGTATGCTTCATTGATTTGTTTGAAAGTTTCTTCACTACCGCCCCTGTCAGGATGGTGCTTCATACTTGCTTTTTTGTATGCGCTTTTTAAATCTTTGTCGGAGGCATCTTTAGGAACACCAAGGATAGAATAATAGTCCATACAATTACTTATCGCACAGACTATTACGTAAACTTAGTACTGATTACTTCTTTTTGTTATCGGAGTATGCGTTACCAGCAAAGAATGCTGCTACAATTGCTGCTACTGAAACAAAGTATGTTGGAGCCATATCGCCTAGGATTTTGCCTGCTTGTTCTAGTCCAATCAATGCTGCAACTACAACTGCAAATGGATATAGTAACATACCGAATAGTGCAAACCAAGCCATGTTACGCATTGCGTCTCTGCGCAAGTCTGCATCTTCTAGTTCTTTTCTTTTGAACTCTAAGTACATTGCTTGTTCTTCTGTAGATACTTTCCCGTCACCGTTTGTATCTGCTGGATGGTGCCCTGCTGCTTTTACTTCTGCTTCACTCATTATCTTTTCCCCTCGAGATGTTTGATACGCTTTTCAAGCTCATCTATTTTAGATGTTATTTTAGGATATTTTACACGCCAAGCATTTGGATCATTTTGTAACCATGTCCAACCCCAACGCACTGCTAGGTATTCTAGTGCGGCATCAAACTTTTTTACTGCCCATGTTGCCATTCTTGTATCTTTAAACCAGAATAAAAATCCAGCGCCAAATACTGATCCGGCTAGTGCTGTATAAATCCACAAGCGATTGCTTGCCATTTGTTCAATCATTTCCCACATATTAATCCCTCAATTATTATGTAAGTATTTATCAGCCTTTGTTTAGTTAGGCCCACCGTTGTGTTTACGTTTTGCTTTCTTTTCGTCCCAGTCTTTTAGAGCTTTCTTAATTGAATCCTCTGCTAGTACAGAACAGTGTAATTTGATTGGAGGTAATTCTAATGCATCAGCAATGTCTTTGTCTTTGATTTCTAATGCTTGGGTCATAGTAAGTCCTTTTAACATTTCAACAAACATTGTTGAACTTGCTATTGCACTACCGCAACCATATGTTTTAAATTTTACGTCCTCTATAATGTCTGTATCAGGATTAACTTTTAAATCAAGTTTCATAACATCGCCACACGCTGGTGCGCCTGTCATTCCTGTTGCTACATTGGGATCGTTAGGGTCAAAGCGTCCTACGCCGTGACTTGCCGGGTTGTTCAGAACGTCCTCAAAACGCTGAACTACTTTATCTGAATATGCCATAAATTTTTAGTTATTAAGTTAGTATAACAAAACTACTCGTCGTTGTCAACCTTTTCAGGTTCATAATATTCTCTATACTGTTCTAGTGTAGACCCTTGTTGAATCATAAAAGCACGTATCTGTGCAAAGTTCTTAGCTAACAATTCATAGTCGTCGTCGCTAATTCCAAACAATACAGGATCCTTGCCTTCGTTCTTCATTTTAGTAAAAACTTCTTCTGCGTTTTCACTAGTAATTATTATCCATTTAATATCTTCTAGTTTAGGAGTTTCAGGATTAGGAAGTGCTAGAGGTGCTCTTTCTACTTCAGTAGTAAACACATCTAGTTTTTGTACTGAACTACATCCACTAATAAGGAATGTAATTGGGATTAGCAATACTAGGGCATTCGGAATTAATTTCAGATTTCGTAGTAGCATTTTCTTCTTTCTCCGTTAGTGGCGATCCCATAGCAATTTCTACACATCTCATTGCTTTGGCACTCGCACTATTAATAACACGTTCAACTGATCTACTACGTTCAACAGCAAGTTTGCCAATATCACGTACTTCACCTTGACCGTTAATTTTATTAAAGCGTTCGTCTAGTGCTGAAAACTCAGCGGCTAGTACTTTGTTTTGTTCTTGTAGTGTTTCGTTAGCGGCTAATATAGCAGTAAAGTCCGCCTGTTGTTGTGCAATTACAGCCTTCTGTCCTTCAACTGATTGTTCAAGTATAAGGTTATTTGCTTTAGCAGTTTCTAAGTCTGCTTTTACTGTCTTATAATGTAAAAAGCCGCCACCCGCTGTTAAGAGGGCAACGACTATCATAGCAATTTTAATTGAACTGAACATTTTAGTCTCCTAGGAGTTCTCCAAGTGTTGCTGGTCCTGCAATGCCGTCAGCTACTAAGCCTTTGCTTGCTTGCCATTCTTTTAACTTGCGTTCTGTACCTGGTCCAAAAATTCCATCTGCGCCAATGCCTAATGCTTCTTGCATCATTTGTACACCTTCGCCACGTGAACCTTTGCGTAGTACACCAATGTCTTCAATTTCAAAATCATCATCGCCTGCGTCTTCTGATAGCGATACAGGATTTCCAAATACTTCCATTGCTTTTGCATAACGTGATTGACGATCTGCAAGACCGATGTTGCCACCGTTAATCTTTTTAGTCATACGTACTACATCATCTGTATCTGCAATAGTGTTTAACTTGTTTGCGTCCCAGAACCAACAAGCTGACTCAACAGCACCTTTTTCAGTTGCAACATATGCTGCTGCTTCTTCTGCTGTCATATCTACTGTAGCACCAAAACGTGTATAGTTTTCACGCCCTGTTAATTGCTTTAGTCCACGTCCGCGGAACAACCAACCGTCACCTTCATTAACATTGCCCATTTTGTATTTACGGAACTCATCCATGTATACATAGTTTGCAATCTTTTCTGGGTTACGTGCATATTCAGCTGCATTACGTTTGTGTGATGCTGAGCCAAAGTAACGACCAAACACTGCGTTAAGTGCTTTTTCGCTGTAATTTAAATTCTCTTGTAAAGAACGAAAGTTATTACTTTCGTGAGCGCACTGGCTGATAAAGTGTGCGGCTCTTCTTTCTGTGTTAATACCATACTTTGGCATTACATCTACAAGAGCTTCGAACCATTCGTCAACGTTTTTGTTGCCTGGGATAAGTTTAGCCAGGTGTTCTTTCTGTAGTTCAAACATAATTTAGATCCTTTTTAAAACGAGAGCCTTGTTTTCATTTTCGAACACAAGTTTGTCTCCATACTTACTTATGTTGTAGTCGCCAATGTACTTGGTCAAAAAGAGTATTTCAGGATAGCTTTCCATTATATCAAACCTACCATCAATATTATCGATAGTTTTTAATGTGTCGCCAAAATCAATAAATTCAAATACTAACGGATCGGCCCATTTTCTTTTGATGCTAAGTGTTTCGTTTATCATATCAATATCGTCTACAAAACTTTTGTTAAAGAAGTTTTTAAAATTGCTTAGATTTGATTCGTTAGCTAGTATTACATAGCCATCTGGATCTTGCGGTACAGAATTTGTTAATTCTTCTAACGTTGCATCCTTGCTATGAAAGTTTTTATAGTATCTAAATCTAAATTGATCAATCGCTCCCAATTTAGAAATACCATCTAACATTTCCATAATACTACCAGCTGCGTTTCTTTGTCTTTCTAATTCAACAAATACTTTATATTTTCCGTTTGATTGTTCACCGCTAGTAACGTCAGCATCTAATATAAAGTCATATCCTTTTTCTAAAAAGTTTGCTAAATCATTTGCAGGATCTCTACCTTCTACATTAAAACTTACAGTGATAATATTTTTATCATCACCCATTTTAGATTGAAAGCCATCTACTTCAAATACTTCACTTATTAAATCTTTTAAATCGCCTTCACGTAAACTCATTACACTGACTCCAATGATGATAGTGTTGTATCAACGTCTGATTGCTCTTCAGCTTGTTCTGGCTCTAATGGAGGAGTGTTTGCTGGAATAGCTGGCTCTACATTAAAGCCTTGTTTTTCTGCATAACTATTATACATATCTGCAATTAATTTCTTAGGCATTTGGATTTCAACAATCCATACAGGATGTTTATCTAACTTACCTTTTTTAGAGCCTGGACGTACATCGTCTGGAGTACGTATTTTACGTGGCTTAACTATATAGCTTTTACTATATCCAATTTTGCAGTCGTATTCTGACAAACGCTTTGCACCCATTGGATCAGGCATATCTTCACGGTCCCACATAAACTTACATGTGACCCAGTGTCTAGATATCTCTGGTCCAGCTAATAATTCACCATCTTGCCAATTTTTGTATACATACAAGTCAAGTTCTTCTAATACTCGTTCAAAGTCTTTTAGTACTTGAAACGAAGTGTTGCTACTATAAACAGCATCAACATTTTTAATTAAATCGTAAACGTCTTCCATTAGATATCCTATATTCTTTACTATACTTATTTATCGTATCTGTGAGGTTAACAAATAGTTTTTTGTTTTGCGATCGATGGTAAATACAATTGTAGGGCTTGCCCTGCGGGCAGCACTACTCCATTTTCAAATAAGGAGAACCTTTAATGGGTGCAAAGAGAAAAGCACAACAAAAACGTGCAGATAACGTTTCCCTGGGAAACGTAATAAAATTCAATCCACATCAGAAAAAGACACAGGTACAAATCCTACCAAGAAACGTAAACCAAGAACATTATGTTTTAAAACTACTAGATCTATCTAAAGACATTGTTTTTGGCATCGGTCCAGCAGGTACAGGTAAAACGCTATTAGCAGTACAGGTGGCAGTAAAACTCTTCAAAGAAGGAAAAATTGACAAAATCATTGTAACTAGACCCGCAGTTTCAGTTGATGAAGATTTAGGATTTTTACCTGGTACATTAGAGCAAAAAATGGCTCCATGGACTAGACCTATTTTTGATGTGTTACGTGAATATTTTGACGCACGACAAATTGAAGGCATGATCGAAGAAGGCATTATTGAAATTGCTCCATTAGCATACATGCGTGGACGTACTTTTAAAAATTCTTTTATCTTAGCTGATGAAATGCAAAATGCAACACCAAATCAAATGAAAATGCTTCTAACACGTTTAGGAGAATATTCAATGATGGCTGTTACAGGCGACCTAGCTCAGGCTGATAGACTAAAGGACAACGGTTTACTAGATTTCTGTAAACTGTTAGAACAGAGTAACTCACAACGTTTGGACATAGTCCACTTTGATCAAGGAGATATAGAAAGGCATGATGCCGTAAAAGAAGTACTACAAGTTTACGGAGACGAATAGTCTAACTATCTGTGTACTGTATTTTTGCAGTACACAGATTAACTTTCTAAATGACGGGTACGTATTAATTCAACATACGTATCTTTAGCACTTCGTTTTTTTATTAGCTCTTGATCTGTTTGCATTGATTTACATAAATTGTATATTGCAGCCAAATCACTTTTTTCTCTACTAGAGAGATATCCAGTATACGTATCCATTGCATTTATAAAACTATTTCGTTCTTCAATGGTACTTGCTTCTACTGCTAATTCTCGAGGACCTTCAACTAAGTTAAAAATAATTTCACTTTTTGGAGTATTATCATTTCTAAATTCTAACATAGGTACTATACTTGATAAATTTTTAGCTTGTACAGCATAGAAATAACGCATGTTAGATTTAACAATATCATAAATTTTTAATAAGTTACGCTTCGCCTTACTCCACTTACCGGGCCAACGAATATATTCAAACACTTCTTCTACTCCGTCGATACTAGCATTTATTAATAATGTTTTACATTCTGTATTCCAACGTGTAATTGCTTTCATGTCAGCAGTTATTGTATTAGTAAACACATCTAATATTAAATTCTCTTTATTAGGAAAATTATCTACAAACTCAACAAATTCAGGACCATAAAAACTTTCACCGCCTTGTATACTTAATTTATTAACATTATCTGCTAGACTATAGATATAGTCGAGGTTGGTATCCCCAATCTCGTGCGTTTCGTCTTTTCTTTCTATCTTAGCCCATAGTGTACTATTAAAACTTGCACACATATTACATGCCATATTACATTTATTATGAAGTCTAATGTCCATAGAATTAATACCGGAAGACTGTGCATAGTTTCGATCATAATTATCTACAGCACTTTGTCGTACACTAACTAATCCTTTATCTTCAGTTTGCCAGCATCCTTGGCACTGAGGTATACGTTCGCCTGCTTCTAATTGCTCTGCAAACTTTGTTGTTGTTTCTTCGTATTTGTCAATAGGTATATGCTCGCCAAAATGACAACAAGGCATTACCTTACCCATTTGATTAATAGTAAGTTGATGTCGCATCAAAGGACAAAAGGTTGAAGAATTAGCGTTCATCTTTTCTCAGTAAATAAAGTAAATGTTCGTTTTGAGTATACACTAGATTAAATGTATTAGAACGTATTGGATTTGACATTTCACTATCATGATATATTTGTTTTTCTACATAGTTTTTAAGCCAAATTAATTTTCTACTAAAAGAACTACGTACAGGAAACCAAGCAAACTTTTGAAGTGTAACTTCTTTTGGATCCTGTTGCCAGTTTGCGCCCATCATACTGCCATAGGTGCCTTTATACTTGGCATCGGATCATACCCTACTAGTCTATAATCCTCAGTCTTAGTTTGTAATAGTTCTTCTAGGGTAGTAAACTCAGGCATCTCTAGTATAGGGCCATTGCGTGGAGAACGTTCTAGTTGTTCTTTAACTTGATCCATATGGTTATTGTAGATATGACAATCTCCTCCAGTCCATATAAATTCACCTAGCTCTAGATCGCAAATTTGTGCTAACATATGTGTGAGCAAACTATACGATGCAATGTTAAAAGGTACACCTAAGAACATGTCTGCGCTACGTTGATACAGTTGACAACTTAGTTTGTTGTTTATTACTTTAAACTGTGCAAATGCATGACATGGAGGTAGCGCCATTTTGTCTAGCTTGCTTGGGTTCCAAGCACTTACAATAATACGTCTACTGTCAGGATTGGTTTTAAGTTGTTCTATAACAGATGCAATTTGATCTACACCATCGCCGTTAAAGTCTCTCCATTGCGAACCGTATACAGGACCAAGCTCTCCGTCTGTGTATCCTAGTGCTACGCCTTGCTCATTAAAGTTAGCTGTCCAGATTGTATTCTTTGTCTTATCGCCGTGTGTAATTTCTGCTAGTCTAGGTTCAGATGTTGATCCTTCCAAGAACCATAACAACTCTCCTACTACACTTTTCCAAGCAAGTTTCTTTGTAGTTACAGCTGGAAAGTTACTGTATGTTAGTGGAAAGCGCATTTGATAGCCAAACACTGTTCGAGTACCTACGCCTGTGCGATCACTTACGTTTTCGCCGTTCTCTAAAATATACT
>Ga0209771_1002314_pt1 | contig 11649 bp, 10 predicted proteins | sample SaaInl59LU_5_DNA_FD_184639 | JGI IMG/M metagenome (GOLD analysis project Ga0209771, IMG submission 184639) | Marine microbial communities from expanding oxygen minimum zones in the Saanich Inlet - ESP_59LU_5_DNA (SPAdes) (version 2) | ecosystem: Environmental > Aquatic > Marine > Intertidal zone...
TACATGAATACCATTCAACACTTCATATTCGGGTTCATCAGCATATTTTAGACAAAAAAGAAAGACATTAAATCCATTTTGGACTAAAGAGATTGCCTCATTTTCAACCCTAGGATCGGGTGGAAAAGTGCTGTCTAAAATCATTCCAATGTTCATAGTATATCTTATTTTACACCTTTCTTTTCATAAAAAAACCATCCTATCGGAAGCAACAATAACAATCCATAGGCGATTAAAGAGATCATCCTTCCATTTTGAATCACACTCGGTTCAAATTGAAAGACTATTTCATGAGTTCCAGCAGGGATTTTCATACCACGCAACACATAGTTCACTCTAACATGGGGTGTTAAAACACCATCAATATAGGCATTCCAACCATCCTTATAATAGATTTCTGAAAAGACCGCAAACTGTTCTTTTTGAGTATTTGATCGGTAAGTTAATGTGGTCACATCGTAATGGGTCAGGTGAATTGTAGCGGTGGAATCTTTTTCATATTGCAAGGTTTCCTGTGCATGAAATTGGGTTTTGAATTCCTTGCGATTGAGGACTGCAGTATTTTTAGAATCTAAGGAATCTAAGGCTTGCATTTCTTCATTGGCAGAAGCAACAAACTGAAGGTTTGTTACAAACCAAGCATTTCCATTTGCAGCATCATTCAACTGCACCTGAGTGACTTTTTGATCATCTAGATAAAGAAAATATTTGGTATTCAGCATGTCTAAAACCCCCATATTTCTTTGGGCGATTTGATACTCAAAAAGCTCTTGATAACGGCCCATTTTTGCTGCATGATAGCCCCCAATTGAATTGTGAAAATACGAAGTTCTAGCGTCGTTCAATGGACTTACAGTAAAATCACCAACCCTAAAATGGGTAGTATCTTGCTGAATAAATTTGTCTTCATTTGTTACATCAAAAGGATTTTCAATATTTTGAGCAGGGTTAAAATCGGCTTCATTTATATAGCGCGTATCAATCCCAATAAGATCAAAAAGAAGGAGCACTGCAAACACAAGGATAACGGCAGTCTGTTTCAATGTATTCTTCAAAAAAAGCCATAAAGTTCCCCCAGCGATGCCCATTAAAATGAAAGAACGTAGTGTATCTGTCAGCAACATGGCTTTTCGATCGGCAATCAAAGCATCTATCAAACCCGGTAATGCATTGTATTTTTGTTGGTCTCTAAGCCCTTCAAAAGTGGCAAACATGTGTGCAGAAACAAATCCAACGACGATTAAACCTCCAAAGACATACACTGCTTTTTTGAGTGCTTCTTGTTTTTCTGCTAGGGTATGGACTTTTGAAAAGAATGCTTTTAAAGCTAAAAAACTCAAAATTGGCACACACAATGCTGCAATGACCTGTATGGATGAAACGGCTCTAAACTTGTTGTAAAGCGGAACATAATCGATAAAAAAGTGGGTTAGAAATTCAAAATTTCTTCCCCAACTCAATAAAATTGAAAAAACGGTGGCGGCTACCAACCATTGTTTCAATCTTCCTTTCACTAAAAACATTCCTAAAAAGAATAGAAAAAATAGCACGGCACCAATATAGGCAGGTGCCTCTATAATCGTTTGATCCCCCCAATAAGTAAAGACTTGTTGGGAATAATTATCGGCCACTTTTCTTCCTGCTTTTTCTGCAATCAGCTGATAAAAGGCTGAATTTTCATCTAATTTTTCTAAAGTTCCACCTCCCATAAATCGGGGTATGAACAAGTTGAACGTTTCTAGTTTTGCATAACTGTATTCTGTAATGTAACCATAATCTAAACCTGTAGAGGCAACTTTAGGACTTCCGTCAGGTGTAATGGTCAGTTCTGAAGTACCGCGTGTACTGTAATCTGCATATTCCTTCATGGCCATTAACCGGGGCGCATTTGCTGCAATTCCAAGGAGGACTGCTAACAGAAGAACAGCTGTTTGTTTCGCAAAGGTTGGAAGTTGCTTTTCTTTGATGGCATATATAAATTCAACAATTCCTAGAATGAGTAAACAAAAACCTAAATAATAGGTCATTTGTGGGTGATTGGTATAAATTTCCAAGGCCATGGCAAGCCCAGTAACCACAAAGCCTCGCAAGTAGCGCTTTTGAAAAACCCATAAGACACCCGCCAAAACCAATGGCATATAGCCAATAGCATGTGCTTTTGCATTGTGTCCAGCACCAAAAATAATAATGAGATAGGTAGAAAACCCAAAGGACAATCCACCTAAAATCGCCAATTTCCAGTCTACTTTTAAAGCCAATAAGAGCACAAAAAAGCTGATAAAATACAAAAAGGTATAATCTGCAGGCCTTGGTAAAAAACGAATGCATCGGTCTATAATTCGAACAAAATCGTTGGGATAGTAGGCACTTAATTGATAGGCTGGCATTCCACTAAAAGCACTTCCTGTCCAATAGGGTTCTGCATTTTTTTCGGCTCTATAATCCTGAATTTCTTTTGACATACCCTGAAACTGGGCGATGTCTGACTGTGCAATTTTTTTTCCTTTTAAAACAGGATGGAAGTAGGTAATTGCAGTAAGAACGAAAACAAGTATTGCGATTGCAAAAGGAATTATTTTTTTAATATTCATATCAATCTATTTCTTCAAAGTCTACATACTCCCCTACTGTTTTAGATGCTTTTGCGGTTTTCGCTGGTGCTTTATCAATAATGGTTTCACCTTCTTTTACAGTAGATTTGGGGGGTTGATTCCGAAATTGTGCTTCGGCTTTCTCCTGCATTTTTTTGGCCACTTTTTTTATTAAAAAAGGAGTAAATAGTTTTGCCAAAAACCTGAAAGCATACATGAAAAATACAATATATAAAATTGTTTTTATTAAACCCATCTCGTAAAAGTTCTCTTTAAAAATTAATAATTCACCCCAAAAATAACAATTTGTATACAATACCAACGTTAACAAACTGCAAATATTTACAGGACTTAAAAAAGCAACCCTTCAATTTAAAGAATGGTATTTTTACAGTATGTTTGTATAGCGATGAAAGAAAGCTAATTTAACCTTTTTATTTTGAAAAAAACCACCTTACAATTCAGACTCACATTTTTCTTAGTTGTTTCTTGCTTCTTAGGAATGCATGCGCAATACACCAATGTAATCAATTCCAACAAACCCGGATTCTCAGAGAGCCCTTATAGTGTTGGTACTGGAATTTATCAGTTTGAGAGCAACCTCTTTTATCAAGATATGAATGCAGCATCAGCCGACAATTCGCCACAGTCTTTGGGAATAGATTTGTTATTTAGAACCAGTTTTTTTCTGGAGAAATTAGAATTTAGCACTCATTTAACTTATCAGAGAGACCAAGTAAATCCCAATAATACATTCATAACAGATGATTTTATGAGTGGATTAAGCAACGCTACCATTGGTGCTAAATATTTGGTTTTTCAACAAGAATTTACAGACAAAACCAAAGAAATACGAAGTTGGAAAAGAAGAACTGCTTTTGACAAAAAAAGACTCATCCCATCCGTAGCAGTTTATGCAGGGTTCAATACAAACTTTTTAGGAGAACTCTACAAAACTTCTAAAGTATCTCCTAAACTTGGAGTATTATTACAAAATGATTTAAGCAACGATTTTAACGTAATTACCAATTTCTATTATGATAAAATGGGGACCGATGCTGCTGAATTTTCTTATATTATAACGGGAACCTATAGTTTTAGTGATCGTTGGTCTACCTTTTTTGAGAACCAAGGCATCTTTAAAAAAGAACGAAAAGACACCAACATTGGCACCGGTATTGCTTTCTTAATGACAACCAATCTTCAAGTAAACGCTTCGGCAAGAGGCCAGTTTGAAGGAGATTCGACCGGGTATTACGCCAGCTTGGGCGTTTCTTACAGAATTAACAGACACCGGGATCCCTATATTGAATTGGACGACGATGGCAATCCTATTGAAGACAGCCCAGAAGACCAATTGAAGAAAAAGAAAAAGAATTTCTTTGGCCGCATCTTTCGAATGTTTAAAAAGAAAGATCCAGCAGAAAAAGGAACCGAAAAAGAAACAACCAAGAAAAAGAAAAAACGTCGTGGCTTTTTTGGACTTTTTAAAAAGAAGTCCGAAACAGCCCTTGAAAAAATTGATAGAGAAATCAAAGAATTGGAGAAAGAAATTAAAAAAGACGGCAATTAATCTTCAAACATCCTGAAATGATAAGGCTGCATAAAGTTACTTCTAAAAAGGAAATGAAACAATTTGTCTTATTTCCTTTTTCACTTTATAAACACAATCCCTATTGGGTTCCTCCCATTGTAAAAGACGAGATTGCCAGCTTTGACCCCAACAAAAATCCAGTTTTTCAAAATGCCGAAGCTCAGTTTTTTATTGCCTTTAAAAACGATAAAATTGTGGGGAGAGTTGCCGCAATCATCAACTGGATAGAAGTTGAGAAACAGCAGCTAAAAAAAATGCGCTTTGGTTGGTTTGATGTTATAGACGACCTAGCAGTTAGTAAAATCCTTTTAAACAAAGTAAAAGAAATTGGACTCGAAAACAACTTGCTGTTCATGGAAGGCCCTGTAGGCTTCAACAACTTAGACAAAACAGGGATTTTAACCGACGGTTTTGAGCACATAGGCACCATGATTACCTGGTACAACCCTCCCTATTACAAAGTGCATTTAGAGCAATTGGGCTTTGTCAAAGAAAAAGAATACCTAGAAAACAAGTTTGCATTTAAAAATGTGGATGCCCTGTATTTCAACAAATGGAGTACAGTTGTAAAAAAACGCTATCAGGTAAAAGCCATGGAGTTTACAAAAACAAAAGACCTGCTCCCCTACGTAGACGACATGTTTGACCTGCTGGAAAAGTCCTATGGAAAACTAGCCACATTTGTGCCCATATCAAAAGTACAGATTGCTTATTTTAAGAAAAAATACCTGCGTTTTATCAACCCAGAATACCTAAAATTTGTGGTCGATGCCAATAATAAGCTCGTTGCTTTTGCCCTAGTAATGCCCTCTTTTTCGAAGGCATTGCAAAAAGCAAAAGGAACCCTTTTCCCTTTTGGACTGTTTCACTTGCTGCAGGCAAAAAAACAGGCTAAAGACGTTATTTTTTATTTGATTGGCGTAGATCCGGCCTACCAAAACAAGGGCATACACGCCATTCTATTTGATCAATACACAAAGACATTTTCCGAAAAAGGAATTGTAAACTGCATTCGAACCCCAGAATTGACCAACAACACAGCCATTCAGAAAATATGGAAAAATTTTAATCCTATTCCCCATAAAAGACGAAGCACCTATAAGAAGATGCTGTAGGTTTGAGGTTTCAAGTTTCAAGTTTGAAGTTTCAAGTTTGAGATTTACATTGACTACTCATGTTGGATCGAGAACTAATTTAAATAAAAAATCCAATCTTTGTAAGAAGTCTTAACTTTACCACTTAGAAACAATTTTAAATATTGAAACACCTTTACCCATGCAACTCTTTTACAATTCAGAAATTTCTACCGACACCAAACAGCTTGTTTTCGATAAAATTGAGAGCAAACACATTGTGCGTGTTTTGCGCAAGAAAGAAAACGAGGTATTAAAAATTACCAATGGAAAAGGCTATTTGTTTGATGCAAAAATAAGTTTTGCGAGCGATAAGAAATGCATGGCAGACATTATTGCAGTCACCCAAAAAGAGAAACCCTGGAATTACTACCTCCACATTGCCATAGCACCCACCAAAAACAATGACCGCATGGAATGGTTTTTAGAAAAAGCAACCGAAATTGGCATCGATGAAATTACCCCCATTCTTTGCGCAAACTCAGAACGAAGAATTGTAAAGCAAGATCGGTTTGAAAAAATCATTCAATCGGCCATGAAACAATCTTTAAAATTCACACTCCCAAAACTAAATCCAGCAGTAAAACTGGATGCCTTTCTGGCGCAAGAATGGGACGGAAATCGATGTATTGCGCACTGTGAAGACCAAGACAAAAAACTCCTAAAAACGGTCGTAAAACCCGCTGAAAAAACAACCATTCTTATTGGCCCTGAAGGTGATTTTTCCAAGGAGGAAATCCAAAAAGCACTGGCAAAAAAATGGACAGCAGTCTCTTTGGGAGAAAGCAGGCTTCGCTCAGAAACCGCTGCCTTGGTTGCCGTAAACTTGGTCTCTTTTTTAAATACTTAACCGCAGTTCCTACTAGGCAGCCCTAACCCCCTTTGCTGGGCTTTCAAACAAGCACCAGAGCCAAAAAGCCCTTTAAAAGTATCCAGAATTTCACAAAGGAGTCCCGTATTTTATAAATTCACTATTTTTAAATAATTGATATTCAAGGTTTTAAAAATAAATATGTCCCGTATTTCTTCAAAACAAGAAATACGAGACAGTTCTTTTTTTATGGATTTCTAATTTTGGTTAAAATTAAAAACAAACCGTTATGAAACATTTATTTTTAAGCATTGCAATGCTATGTGCACTTTCAACTTTCTCTCAAGAAACAACTGAAAAGACCATTAAAAAAAATGAAATTAAAATCAACCTTCTTTATTTTATTCTCGACTTCCCAGAAATTACCTACGAACGGCTACTCACAGATCAAACAGCCTCAGGGGTTTCTGTGGCGTTTCCTATTGAAAGTGGTGCTTCGATGCTAGGAAATGATCTTAATTTCATCATGAATCCTTACTATAGAGTCTACTTTGGAGAGAAACCCAATACAGGTTTTTTTGTGGATGGAAATGCTGCTTTATTCTCCCAAAGAAAAACAGAGGACGATTTTTTTACCGATGAAAAAGAGAGGGGAATGGCCTTTGGTTTTGGCTTTAATGTTGGAACAAAATACAAAACAAAAAATGGTATCAAAAAGCCAACAAACGGGAGATGACAGCTCAACACAGAGAGTGCTTTTTAACCAAATTAACGACTATGTAGAAACACAACAGATTTATACAGAACCCAAATTAACCGTAGAATTTGTAGCGAATCAATTAGACATGAGTACCTCAAAAGTATCACAGCTCATCAAACAGTTTGCCCATAAAAATTTCAATGATTTCATGAATGAGCATCGCATCAATTTGGCAAAAGACCTCCTCAGAAATCATGCCTATCAGCAATACACCATTACCTCCATAGGCTTAGAATCGGGGTTCAACTCAAGGTCTGCTTTTTATCATACCTTTAAGAAGCATACGGGTGTTACACCGAGTGCCTATCAAAAGCAATAAAGTTTTTTAGAGAATGATCTACAAACAACCCTAAAAACTCCCTTAAATTCTATGGGTGTTTTTTCCTACTCAAACCTGAATTTACTATCTTGCTTCTTTCTAATCAACCACAATTTATGAGGCCGCTCATCTTTTTCTTTTTTTGGAGTTTATGCCTAACGGCACCTGCACAAGAAGTGGCAATTTTAAAATACAATGGGGGTGGCGATTGGTATGCCAATCCAACAGCAATTCCTAATTTAATTGCCTTTACCAATGCAACAATTAAAACCACGATTGCTAAAAACCCCAAAACAGTCGCGGTAGACAGTCAAGATCTTTTTAGTTATCCCATGGTATTTATGACCGGTCATGGAAATATTACATTCTCGGAGATCGAAGCAGAAAACTTAAAAAACTATTTGGTTTCCGGAGGTTTTTTACACATTTCCGATAATTACGGATTGGATACCTACATTCGAAAAGCACTCAAAAAAGTGTTTCCTACATTGGAATTGATTGAAGTTTCTACCAATCATGAGCTTTACAACCAGACCTATAAATTTCCAAATGGCATTCCAAAAATTCATGAACATGATCAAAAGAAAGCCCAAGGATTTGGATTGTTTTTCGAAGGCAGATTGATGGTTTTTTATGATTATGAAACCGACCTAAGTGATGGTTGGGAAGATGCAGCAATACATAACAACCCTAAAGAAATTCGAGAAAAAGCCTTGAAAATGGGATCGAATATTATTGAATATGCTTTTAAAAATTAATGCAATGCAACATCAAATAGACATCGATGCTATCAAAATAAACTTTGACACCCAAGGGTTATGGATTTTAAACATTGCCATAGCAATTATCATGTTTGGCGTTGCATTGGGAATATCAATGGCCGATTTTAAACGCTTGTTAAAAAATCCTAAAATTGTGTTTGTGGGGGTATTGTCTCAATTTTTTCTTTTGCCTGCAACAACTTTTTTGGCGATTTTAGTCCTAGAGCCCCATCCCAGTTTTGCACTGGGCATGATACTCATTGCAGCTTGTCCGGGCGGAAATGTTTCCAACTTTTTTAGTAAAATGGCGGGTGGAAATGCTGCATTGTCTGTAAGTTTAACCGCTTTTGCAACCCTCATTTGCATTGGAATGACCCCCTTTAATTTACAGTTTTGGGGAAGTTTGTATGGGCCTACCAATGAAATCTTAAAAACAGTAAAACTGAATCCAGTAGACCTTCTTAAATTGGTTTCTCTTATCTTGGGAATTCCATTGTTTTTTGGAATGCTTATAAAACACTACCGTGCCGCGATGGCTCAAAAAATAGAAAGCATATTAAAACCGCTTTCGATGTTGGTCTTTATCGCCCTTATTGTGATTGCTTTTTCACAAAATTTGGAGGTGTTTTTCAACTACATTCACCATGTGGCATTATTGGTTATTTTTCACAATATATTTGCTTATATTTTGGGCTATTTCACCGCTAAAAGCTTTGGATTGAACCAGAGAGACACCAAAACAATTGCCATGGAAACGGGGATTCAGAATGGAGGATTGGGATTGTTATTAATTTTTGGTTTCTTTGAGGGTTTGGGCGGAATGGCACTATTGGCTGCATTCTGGGGCATATGGGATGTTTTTTCTGGACTGCTTCTCGCCACCTATTGGGGAAGAAATTCACAACAAGGAATTTTATAAGAATGCATGCCTGTACAAAATAATAATAAGATATGATTCAAAAAATTTGGTTTGCTTTTGTGTCAAACACCATCCATTTGGGATTGTTTTTTTACAGTAAAAAAATAACCGTTCGCGGTCGAAAAAACGTTCCCAAAAAAGGGGCTATTTTATTTGCCGTAAACCATCCAAACGGATTGGTAGATCCGTTGTATGTAACCACCACAAATGGTCGAAGGAATCATTTTTTAGTAAGAGCTGCCTCCTTTAAAAAACCGTTTATTAAAAAGATTTTAGAGTCTTTAAATCTAATGCCCATTTATCGAATTCGAGACGGAATACAACAACTTGCCAACAATCAAGAAATTTTTGAAAAGTGTTTTAAAATTTTACACAACCAAGAAGCTTTAATGATTTTCCCGGAAGGAAGTCATAGCAAAAAAAGGACGGTACGTCTTCTAAGCAAAGGATTTACACGCATTGTTTCTGGGGCACTTGAAAAACATCCCGAATTGGAAATACAAGTAGTGCCGGTCGGCATAACCTATCAACATCCGTCAGATTTTCCTTCAAAAGTAGTCGTACAGTATGGGCAACCTATTCCAACAAGAACAATTTTTGAAGCAAATACATCCCCAAAAGCAATCAATATTTTAAAAGCAGCTGTCACAGCACAATTAAAAGAACTCAGTGTTCACATTCCCGATGATGCAGATTATGAGGCTGTTTTACAACAACTCGTTGCAGCCCAAGTCGATTTTACACAGGTAGATAGAGTCAATAAAATGATTGAAAGCGGCAGCTTCCCAAAGCCCAAAAAGAAGAAAAAGAATTTTTTAAGCCCCTTGAGAATTCTGATACAACTGAATGGCATACTTCCTTATTTAATTTGGAGAATAGCCCTCAAAAAAATTGATGAAATTGAATTTATAGACACCTTTCGCTTTAGTATAAACCTGGTATTGATTCCTCTTTTTTATGCAATACAGGCAGGGATTCTTGGAGCGATTTTTGGAGCTTTGGCTGGGTTCTTTTACCTAACAATTTCGGCTTTGTTGGTGCTATTGTATGTGAAGTTTGCCCCTACCAATGCAAAAGCACATATAGAATTCAAGACCTAAAAGAAGTCTCCTAAAACAAAAATAATAATTTAATCAATAATTGCATTTTGGATGATCTGCTGAATTTTTGTGCGCATGTCCTGTTGTACCAATCCGTCATTTTCCATGGTTGGATAGACTCTATTTGATAAGAAAATATAGACAATTCCACTTACTGGATCTGCCCAGGTATAGGTGCCCGTAAAACCAGAATGACCAAAACTCTCCTCGGAAACACAACCACAAGTAGCTTTCACTTCTGGATCTAACTGCGGCTTGTCAAAACCCAAACCTCTGCGAACTTTCTCCTCAGAAAAATACCGTTTGTTAAATTTCGTGATGGTTTCGGTTTTTAGATATCTTTTGCCTCCATAAAACCCTTTTTGTAAATACATTTGCATCATCTTTGCAATGTCATTGGCATTGGAAAATAGCCCGGCATGTCCACCAATACCCCCCAACATGGCAGCGCCCATATCATGTACATTACCATGCAATAATTGGTTTCTAAAATAACGATCTTGTTCTGTAGGAATTATTTCTTTCTTGTTGAATTTATGAAGCGGTAGATAGGTCATTCTATGCGCACCCAGGGCTTGATAAAAGGTTTCATCGGCTAATTTTGCCAAGCTCTTTTTGTATTTTTTCTCCAGCACTTCTTTAAAGATATAATACCCTAAATCGCTGTATTTATACCCCGCCGCTTCTCGTTGTGGAGCTTCTTTGATATAGGCATAAATACTGTCTTTATAATTTTTTCTTAGATAGAGGTTTTCGGCCACTTTGGTCTTGTACAAAGCAGTCTTTTTAGTGCTATAGAATTGCTGTAAATTAGCTCCTGTTATACTGTCTTGTGTGCCTTTATAAAAAGGAATCCACGATTTTAGGCGTCCATTATGGGAGAGCATTTCTTTGACGGTAAGGGTATCTTTGTTCGATTTTTTATAGAAAGGAAGCAGTTCTTTCAATGTTGAATTTAAAGAAAATACCCCCTCCTCTTCTGCTTTCATAATCAAAGGTAAGGAAGCTAAAATTTTAGTAAGAGATGCCACATCATAAAGATCGGAATTGGTTACTTTTTTTTGTTGATTATTGGTATGATGACCAAAACTTTTCTGGTAAACAACCTTCCCTTTTCTAGCAACTAAAACTTGGGCGCCGGGAGCCATTTTTTCTTTTAAAATAGTATCTATTGTTTTTTCAATATTTTTTAATTTTTCTGAAGACAACCCAACGTCTTCGGGGATTGAATAGCCCAATCTATATAAGTTAGAAGTTAACAATCCAAGTCCCTCTGGAAACTCTTTTTTAATCGATACTGGCAATTTCCCTTGGGCTGTAATGGCGCCGAAAATAAGTTGTGCTGTAAGTTCTTGTGCGATGCGACTGTTCTGATAAGCGACCACAATACTCTCAATATTTGTAAAAGATCTTACTTGTAACAAGCTGTATGGACTTGCGAAAACAGACAAAATTACTCTTTTAGTTCGTGCAATTTCTTGTAATTTATTTCGATCTTTTTTACGGAACTTATAACTTTTCCATGGATGTAAATTCGATGTATGAAAACCAACAATCACAGTGCTATATGGTTTTAATTTCTGATTTAATTGGGCATCATTGGCCGATAAAACATCAATTTCAGCATACTGCTTAAGCATAGAAACAAAATGTTCTCCGGA
>Ga0209771_1002318_pt1 | contig 11627 bp, 25 predicted proteins | sample SaaInl59LU_5_DNA_FD_184639 | JGI IMG/M metagenome (GOLD analysis project Ga0209771, IMG submission 184639) | Marine microbial communities from expanding oxygen minimum zones in the Saanich Inlet - ESP_59LU_5_DNA (SPAdes) (version 2) | ecosystem: Environmental > Aquatic > Marine > Intertidal zone...
ATTTATTAAACACTCCACCTATCTCATACTTTGTTATTTCAGCAGAAGTTAAAATGTTATTTGATATAGTTATATTTGTTGATGTAATAGATGTTATACTTGATGTTAAATCTAGGTCTGGGAAGTATATAGAGTCATCTACTGATATATCAAAATCTGTAAAATCTACGCTAAAATCAATTAAGGTATTTACATTAGAAGCAACACCAGTACCATTAACTCCACCAGTTTTTATATATAATTCTATTATCTGCATATTATCTAATATTGTTTATAGTGTCAAAAGCAAAATCTATATTTATAGTGTAATTAATTAGCTTATCATTTAATTGAGTTTTATATGCTAAATCAGATGAAGATATATTTATAGGCAGTGTCTTTGAATTTATCTCTATCCAACAATCTTCACTAAGTTGCATTTGTTTAAAAACTTCGTTGTATTCTTCTGGATAAAAACCTGTATTTAAAGTTAGTTTTTCGTTACCATTCTTAGTAAGTATCTTGTTTTGATGATTGCTTATATTGTAACTTCCGTTTACTATTATGTTACGCTTAAACTCTTCTTTTTTAGTTATAAGATTTTCGTTTGTTCTTTTGAAAAACCATACATCTTGAAGCGCGCCATACTTATTTATAAAGGTTATTTTGTAAGGCTGATATTTACATTCTTCAACGTTTTGAACTTTAATTAAATCAACCCCATCAACCCCATCTACATAAATAGTGTCTACAGGGAATATAGTAAACTCATTACTAAAATCAGTTAAACATACACTACCCTCAAAAGTACCTCCATCTTGTATAACTCTATCCTCAAAAACATCAGCCCCGTTTATAGTGTTTGTAACGTATTCTATTTGTAAATCATTTAAGGCACTGCTTGAAATAGCCTTGCTATATATAAGTTGGTTATCTGAATAAAAAGATACGTTTGAAGTCTTAGAAGTGTCTACAGGCAAAACAACTGGTGCGTCATCTAGTTTTACTATTGTTTTATTTGATTGTAATAAACTAAAATCATTTAAAGGGTTAGCACCATCTTCAAAAAACCCATAACCGTTAAACGCTGTTAATATTGTGAAATTACTCGGGGTTTGCTCAACTCCTTGAATGTACTGCGTAAGTCTATAATCGACCCAGTAATTAGTCGTTAAGTAATCACCATCAAAATTGTTTTGTATATAATCCTTTACAAGTTCAGCAACTTCAAAAACAGATACATTTTGTATTGAAAAAGACTCAAGAGTATATGTAGGTTTTAATGGTCTACTATTGAAAGTAGTTGCAGTTCCTTGCGTTCCTAAATATATATATAGCTGCAGCCTTGCAGATGTTAAGTTAGTAGCTGTCGTACTTATATAGTATGGACTTCTTACGTTAATTTTTGCCATTTTATTTTTGTGTTAATTTTATTAAATCCTTATCCAAACCTATTGAGTATGCTTTTAGTAATTCATCTGGAAGCCTTTTAAATGCTGCTACAAATGGTTTAGTAAAAAACAAACTCGGCTTAATTCCTTTCTGATATATGCTTCTCGATATTAAAAACGCTGTACTTTTGTAACTTAAAAACTTCCCTGTCTTTCTATCTCTAAATTGTATTTTACGTCTTTTAACATAGCTTTGCATAGCCTCTGTTAAACCCCCTTTTTTACCTGTACCACTTCCAAACCTAAAAGGACTGTTAGGCGCTTTACTACTTGATGACTTCCCTCTAACCCCTTTGTCTTGGAACTCTCCGTATTGTTCCATACTAAAGCCTAGTTCAGCACCTTTTTGTGTTAGCTCTATATTGTAACCTAAACTATTATAAAGTCCCTTAGTGTCGTTCTTATCGCTTTTAGATAGGTTACTTCTGCTTTGCTGAATAACGTACTTAGCAAACTTATTTAGTTCTTCTTGTATAGATTTATCAGCTAGCATATTTCAATATCGTTGTTTACGAATATATCAAACGTTGCTGTCCAACCTGCTACCTTGTTTTCAAACCTATCTACAAAAGGTTCTAAATTTGCATCACCAGTTAATTGGTATTTATCACTATATAAATCTCCACGCCTTAAAACTTGTACTAACTTATTTAACACTGCTAACTGTGTGTTAAGTACATCTTGCTCATTATTGTTTCCTATAAATATATCAGAAGTAGGCTCTTTACTTTCGTCTACTATATCCATTGATAATATAGAAATATTAAACCTTAAAACACTTTCTTGTGCTGTAACGGTGTTTATAATCAAATGTGATAAAGGGAATATAGACTGCTTAGACAAATCAATATCAAATAAATCACCCTCAGTGACAGTGTTTACATTTACATCTCCTAGTAAAGCGTCTTTAATAGCTTGGGTTAATAAATAATAACCTCTTATTCCTGTGTAACTCATTTGAATTTATTTTTAATATTCCTTGCTTCTATTTCGTTTTTCTCTTTTGTGTAAGTTAAGTATGTTAAACATTCGTGTACGTTTAGTTTAACGATATTTTCAAATCTTGTAATATCTCCGTTAGCGATTGCATAGATGGAATTGTACCATCCCCATTTTGTAGTGAACCCAGATACTGCGCTAAGTTCTCCTCGTTCTGTTTGCTCGAAGAGTTCAGAATAACTGTCGATAAGTCTTTGCCTAAATCGTAAAAAAAAACCATCGCACCGAAACACGCATCTAAAGGATAGTTCTTTGCTTCTTCATTTATATCTGGGTCATATTCTTTTAGCGTATATCTTTGCCCTTGTAATAAGTCAATAGGTCTATATAAAACATTCATAGCTCTATGCAGGTTATCGTTATCACCCATAAAGGTATCTAAGTCTACATACTCCCCAAAACTCATATTTTCTAAGTCTGGTATAAAACCGTATTTAACACCGTTTAAATCAAACCTATTTAACATCTGATGTTCTACATCAAACATATTATTTATGATAGTGCAAATATCTGTTATATCTTTTGCTTTCATTGAACGCACCACGTTAGTAGGTACTTTACAAAAAATCTCAATCATCTTAGACTGTACTTCTGATTCCTTTGTAATATCTAGTTTTGAAAACTCCTGATACTGTCCTAGAGTTATTTCATTTAACGTTGTTGGTATGCTTAACTTTACTTTCATATTAATATATAAACTTTTTTAATTTATTTTAGTAACTATAAGATACAAAAAAACCCCTACATTTCTGCAAGGGTTATTTAAAAATATTTGTTTATTTTAATTATTTAGTTTAGATATGTAATTTTCTATAAATTGTTTACCTTTATTATCTACATTGTAAACTGTAATATCAGTATCCCCTAAAGTGTGACCGTTAGAAGTAGCTCTTGACCAAGCCATTGCAAATTCAGTTGCTTGTTTGTTTGTTTGAAATTTTAACGTTGCATTCATAATGTTGTTGTTTTTGTTCCCTACAAAGATACACTTTTATTTGGAATAATAAACATTTAATTAACTTTTTTTTTATTTTTTTTTATTCAACAGATTAAGATACTGTATATTTGCCTCTGTTTGGGTTTTGTAATTGAAAGCCTACTGCATAACGTACAGCATCTATTAAATGATTCCAATTATCTATTGGTGTGTTTGACTTTCTTTCTAGCCACCTGTAATTATTTAGTTCTTTAATTAAGTTCGTACTATCTGGACTTACTATAATATCATAGTCTTGTAATAAGCTAATACCATACGTAATACTTCCTTGTCCTTTTATGCTTGGACGTACATTGCATCCCTTAGCTTTTATTTCGCTTAACAGTCTAGGCTCTGCACTATCTCCAATAATTAAACCCTCTCTAGCGTGCTTTAAATTAAGTTGTGCTATTTGTGACGTTGTTAATCTTTGCAAGTAGAAACACTCCTTTAAATATATTCGTTTGTTTGTGCTATCAATATTAACTTCAACTAAAGTGCTAGGGTCTGCAGCGAACCCATAATCTTGACCCCATACGCTTGTGCCTATGTGCTTAAATTCCCCTACACTCCAATTATTAAATATAACCCCCTCAGCTTTGTTTAACCACGAGCCTAGCATTTGCTGTTTGTATTTCTCTGGACGTCTTATCTTCATCTGCTCTATTTGGTCTATATAGCTTTTAGATAAGTTGTCTATGTTATCTTGATAAGTAGTGTGTATGTATGTAGTATTTTCTTTAGTTGTATTACTGCCCTCTTGAACCCCTCTATCTTCAAAGAAACGTCTATATATAAAATGCTCTTTTGTAGTTGGGTTTAGTATTAATATAATTCTATTTGGTTTGCCTTGTTGCCTTACTGACAAATCAATAGTATCAAACTTTTGTTCATCGACTAGTTCTTCAGCTTCATCAACTACCCAAGTTGTAATCCCTTGTAAAGATTTAAGGTTTGCAGTCTGGTCACCGCTTGAAGTTTTAATACCTCTGAATATTATTTTACTTCCTGTCTTTTTATTTAGTATTTCATCTTTGGTTATATGAAAATCTGCTATTGAACCAAACTGTTCTAGCTTGTCTATAAACTCTGGTATGATTGATATGTAAGCTGAGGTTAGCGTGTAACGTGTAAACAGTATCGTGTGCCCTTGTTCGTATGTAAGCATCACTAAAAGGGCGTTTACTGAAAAAGACTTCCCAGAACCACGCCCACCACTAACAATAAAATACCTACTGTCACTTTCAACAATAGGCATATATTTTTTCTTTACTTTAATCAACGAATTTAATTAAATCTCTAAAATTAATGTTTAAACCCTCACTAGAGTTAATGTCTACACTTTCCTTAGGTTTACCATAACGATAGCTTAAATACAGTTGTACGGCTCTCATATCGCCTTTAGCTACTAGTTCCCCTAGTTTACCTAGTGCTTCGTCTTTGTCTATTATAGCGTCTAAGCGTTCTATAAGTTTTTGTTCTTGTGCCTTTGGTTTACGCCCTGCACCCTCTCTAGCACCTCCGTTGTTTTTTCTGTTATCCATATTGAAATAAATTGTTTAATCAATCCTATTAATATATAAACAGAATTACTTTTTTTTAGAACATTCTTATTTGTGCCTTGTGCTGCTCTATTCTTTTTATAGCTGCATCGTAATACTCTTTGTCTAATTCACAAGCGGTTAAATCGTAGCTTAAATTATGACAGGCTAAAGCTATTGAGCCAGAACCTAAATGTGTGTCTAGTATTTTATCATTTTCTTTTGCATAGTTCATTAATAACCATTCGTAAAGTTTTATAGGTTTTTCTGTTGGGTGTATTTTCTTTTGTTTTTGTGGATTGTTTAAATATCCAAATCCAATCCAATCGTATATATATTTTCTTAAAATACAATCAAAACTTGTATAAGCTAATTCCCCATCAGAATAGTTTTTATTATTTGCGTTTGTTATTTTTTTATCCCAATATATCCACCCTTTTTTTGGAGGTAATAAATCCGCAAAATAATTACCACCCCAAATAATTTGATTCTTACTTACTCTTTGTAACTCTATAAAATATTCATTCGGTGGTCTGTCATTATCCCAATCTTTTTTTATATGATGTTGCTTGTCCGAAAAAGTTTTTGCTTTTCCGCTTTTACCTTTTACAGTTGTATTTCCGTCAAAACCAATCCCATAAGGTGGGTCTACAATAGCAAGGTCAAAGTAGTTATCTTCATACCTTGCCATCAGTTTCATATTACATTCATTTGTTATTAGCATAATACAGGGTTTTTATACCTACTGTTTACTAGTGCACCTTTTACTTCTTTTATAGTCTTTGGCTTTACCCTAGCCTTTAATGATGCTTTAAAAGGGTTTAGCCGTGTTTGTTTAAACTCTTGTAGTGTTTCTATATCCCATTCTATTAAAACGTCTGTAATGTCTTTAATTCGCTTTAATGTTTCGCTATCTATTTTTTGTGCTATTTGTTTTTTTATTTTTGCTTTTTCTATATTACCAAAACTCTTTGATAAACTTAATCCTAGTTCATCTATTAGTTCATCGTGTTTATCTTTGTATTGGTATTCTATTACGTCTATTGTTTTGCAATGGAATAATACTAAGTCGTGTTTGTTGTCTATCTCTTCTCCTATTGCTTTAAAAGTTGCACCTGTTTCTCTTGCTAGTTTACAAAATACTTTCCTAGCATATACATATTTTCTTTTTCTTGACTTCGTTTGTATATCTAAATCAAATTTTTTATTTACTGCTTGTTTTAATGTATCTAATCTCATTTTTTATATTTTAGTTAAATTCTGCGTGCTCTAAACACTCACCACATAGGCTATCACTTAATTTACTAGCTTCTGCTCCACAGCAATTAGAAAATACCTCTTCTACTGTGTTTGGGTTATCTTTTGCGTTTTGTATTATTTGTTTTACTGTTTTCATTTTGTCTATATTTTATTATCTATAGTTTCTATTAAGTGTCTAAGGTCTGAGCGTTCCCAAGTCCCTAAGTCTAATCCGTTTATAAGGAATTTATAATAGTCTTTACGGTCTGTGTTTCTTATTTCTATATTTATATACATATTAATTTAATTTAGTGAATTCTGCTGTTTGGTTTTTATTATGTTCTTCTTTGTTCTGGAAGTAGTTATCTACTAAGGCATCAATCATTACTAGCTCATCAATAGTAGCTACTTTTATTTTATGCGTTAAGCTGTCTATTTTGTTTAGTACGTTGGTACACATTTCAGGATTGTTATTGTAAACTGTATTAAACCCCTCTTGATATATTCCCTCCAATAGTTTAGATGTTTTGTTTACCTGCAGCTTTACATTTTGTTTAAACCCTACACTCCCCTTTAGGTCATCATTTGCCTCTAGTAGTAATTGACTTATCAATACGCATTTTAAATAGCTTAGGTGTCTGTGTGTTATAGGGTCATCTTGTACCCCTCTAACTTGTTCTTGGTGTTCTAGTTCTTTTTGTTCCATTCTTTCGTAATATTTTTTTTGTTCCTCTCTCATTTGTTTTTTTCTATCCATTGCTGTTGTTGGTCTCTTAAGTATTCTATCTCACGTCTTAAATAATCTGCTGCTTTTTCTAAGTCTTTTAACTCATCGTCTTTCTTTCCGCTTCTGCAAATATACTTAATTATATTTCCCCTATTGAAGTTTAGTTCATAATCTTTTATAAAGTCTATAACATCATAGCCTTTGCCGTTTTCGTAATGTAAATAAGTTGCTCGTTTCATAATTTTTTATCTTTTACTGCTATTAATTTTTCTTTTTTTTGGTGAGGGGTTTCCACTTGTTGGTGCTATCTTTGAACGTATATTAGTTCTACTATAATAGTTAATTTGTTTATGTTCATCACAAGGTATGAATTTAACTTTATCTTTTTCACTGCTTAGCTCTGTTAAATTAATCCACTTACCTTTTATTTTTCTCCATATATCTTTCTTATCTTTCATAATTTTATTTTATTTAATTCATTTTGATATACTTGTGCTGCTTCTTTTTCATCTGTAAATACTCCTAGATATTTTGTCTTACCATCTATTGTGATGGCTGATTTCCATTTTTGGCGATTTTTATCCCAACAAACCCCAACATACTTACTTGAACTTTTAATGTGTTTTTTGTTACTATTTTCTCTTTGAGTTATAACTTCAAGATTATACAAATTATTGTTTTCAGGGTTTATATCAATGTGGTTTACTACTAATTCCATTCCACAAGGCTTATGATTAAGAAAAGCATAAGCTACTAAAGTATGAATACCCTTTGTTTTCATCTTGCCGTTTTTACATAAATTAACAACAAAATACCCTGTTGAAAATAAACGTTTTTTTATTATTTTTCCTTTTAATTTACGCCCCCTCTCATCAATCCTATCTAAACTCCTAACGTTTGCTAAATTACTAACTTGGTAAAAGCCTTCATATTCTGGTATGTCTTTCCATACTTCAATTCCTAACCTACTTAATGTTTTTGCTATCATTTTGTTTTATAATAAATCTAATATCCTTAAATCTTCTTGTATCTCTTTAATCATTTCAACTGCATCTTTATAATCTTGGTTTTCTATTGCTTCCAGAACTATATTTAAGTCATATACAAATCTAATCATTTGTTCTAAGTTTTAACAAGTGATAGCACTCTGCATATTTTTGCCTTGCTTTGCCTTTGTATTCTTGTTTAAATAATTCGTACATCTTTTTAGTGTATTGGTGTTTAGTGTCACAATCAGCTAAGTATTTTTCTGCAAACTTTTTTCCTTTGCCTTTAAAATAATTTACGTTGTCTGCTGTATCTCCAATTATCATTTGCTCATAAAAGTTGTATAAAGCCTCGTCCTCGCTTATATCTAAAACCTCTTTGTGTTTGTAGTGATAGTTATACATAAGGCAAGGGAACTGCTTATAATCCTTGTCGATTGAAACTATCATAACATTATTACGCCCTACTTCATTAGATAACTCGTACCAATATCTAGCCACAATATCGTCTGTTTCTATTCCGTAACCCCAAACGCTGTTGTATTGGTCTTTAACGAATTGGTGCATTTCATTTAACAAAGGCGGTAACTCTTGTTTTTTTCTATTGGCTTTGTAGTCGCTTGTAATTAGCTTCCTAAAGTTGCCCTTACTTCCGCTAAACGTTATAACACGTTCTACTGGGTACATATCTTCTAGCTTGTTCACTATGCTCATAAACTGCTCATCGAACTTAGCTTGTGCATCTTCTATATCTCGATAGTATTTGTCATCTTCTGGGTTCTCTCGTTTTTTATAACAAGAGGCAAATATTAAACTATCTGCATCTACTAGTAGTATCATTCTAAATCTAAATTAAAGCATTCAACTGAACAATAATAATCACCATTCGTTTCATCACCACAGCAGGCACATTCTGTTCTTGCATCTGGTTCATCTATATAACTATCTAACCAACTCATATTTCGTATTGTTTTAATTTGTTTTCTAAATCTTCTATTTGCTTATTCAAGCCTATAAGCTGCTTGTTTTTTTCTTCTCGTATTATTACTATACGTTTTGTTAATACGCTGTTTTCTACATTTAAAGCGTTTACATATTGCCCTATCTCTGTCATTCCCTGCACCATATTTTTTAAATCTGTATTTGCAGGTTTTTGTTTACTCCATTCCATAACTAAATCAGCTATGTGATTAAACCAAAGGTTATAAGATTGTTTTTGTAATAAAGTCATTATCTAGATATTCCAATTATAAAACCCAAAGTAACTAACAAAGATGCTAATACTATAAGCGATGCTGATATAATTAGTTCACGCTTATTTTGTAGCTCAATTTCTCTTTGTTTTAAATCTTTCTTAGTGTAAACTTCAATACGCTTGCCTTTTACGTCAATGTGTAAACCTGTTTTTGTCTTTTTCATAATTATAGATTTTTAATATATTCAATTGTTTGTTTTTTCATATGGTCTACGTCTAACCATTCTAATAATTCAATAGTGTTAAATACTATTGTTTTAGGTTCACCATATTCATCCATTCCACTAAAATAAGTTTCGTTATCTTTTGTGCTCATAAAAGTATTAATGTCGTGTAAGTTGCTGTATTTCGTTTTCATAATGTTTTGTTTTTATATGTTTTTTAAAGATGCTACTATATCCATTCTAAAGTAGGTTTCCCGTAGTAGCCTTTTTCCCATACATACCAAGCATAGGCTATCATTCCAGAGTTCTTCATTTTCACCCCATCTTTATACAATGTTACTCGTTTACTAAATTGGTAAACGGTTTTTAATGGGAACTCTTTATCTTCAAACATAGTTTTTCTTTTCTCGCTTTCTAAAAAAACGGTTTTTAAGAACATTGCTATTTTGTTAGTACTTTTTTTCTTTGCTTCATTTACAAATTCAAGTGCATATTTAAAAGGTGGGTTTGTAACTATATTATCAGCTACATAGTTAGCTTCAAAAAAGTTTTCTACTATTCCATAATTTCGGTCTATTAAATCACTACTTCTCACTTCAAACCCTTTTTTTAAAAAGACTTCACTTATTGCACCATCTCCACAAGCACATTCCCAAATGTTTCCATTAAAAACCTCTCGCTTTAATAATTCATCTACTGCATAACTTGGTGTAGGGTAAAAATCATCTTTTTCCCTTTTGCCATTGCTTCGGCTACTGCCTACTATACTTAATGCTTTTGTCATTTGTAAAAATGTCATAATGTTTGTTTTTTGTTTTATTAATATACCGCAATATACAATTTTATTTTAATTATAAACAAATTAATTAACTATTTTTTTTTATTTATTTTTTCTTTTATCTTAAAATAGCTATCCCATACACCTATTTCTGATTCTTCGTTTAGGTTAATTATTGCTGCATCTTTTTCTTCCAAAAGATAACAAGGCTTTAAAACTTTCTTCTTTGTCCAAAGTGTTGTGTCAGGGCAGTATATATCTTTAGTCTTTAAACCCTCTAAGTTATTAAGCCAGAACATATAATTGCCTTTAGGGTCATTCACTAGGTATAAAGCAACCTTTCCTGTTTCTATTAGCTTATCGTGTTTAAACTTCTCTAGTATTTTAGTATCGTAATACTTATTTCTAAATTTCATTTCTATAACACATTCTTGACCCTTTGGAGTTGTGCCTGTTGCATCCCACGATTCATTGCCTTTACCTGTATGGGTTAAGTTCCACCCATCTAAATTTAAAAGCGTTACAACGGCTTTTTCCCAATTATGAATTTTTTCTATCATTTAATTTTATTATATATATTATCAATATCTTTTATCCACATTACTAATATTTTTGGTTTACAGCTGCAAGGCTCATAGTATTTATGGTTATAATATCTTGAATGTAGCGTACAGAGTAGCCTGTACTGTTCTTTTGATAGCTTAGTAGTAACATTTGCTTTAAAGTCTATCCATAATTCTTGGTCTTCTATTCTCATAAGTCTATATTTATATCGTTCCAATCTTCACGCCTCTGGTCACAGCCGCACTGGTCACCCCATATTTTTTTTACTAGCCACCTTATACCAGTGTAATAAGTAATGTAATAAACTAAATCTCCTAATCTCATAAGTTTTCTCTTTTAATGTAAAATGCATTTGTGTATTTCATAAGTTTACAATCCCATTGACTTACATCGCTATAATCAATAAAATAAAACTCAGCAGTATTTTTATCTATAATATAAACAAACCAGTATAAATCTATTTTATTTAAACCTTTTTTGTGCGCTTCTTCGTTTACAAGTAAGTGAGAATATTTAGTGTATTTATTAGTTTTAACATCTATTCTCTTACCTTTTAATGTAAAATCAGGGTTCTTGCTTGATTTAAAATCTAATAGATTTGCTAAATTAAAATCTATGTTTTTTTGACTTAAATACTCTATTGCTATTAACTCACCTAAAACTCCTAAAACATCAACCTGTTTATTTTTAACACCTCTATCAAACCTTTTATTAATTTTATTGTTTTCTTTATTCATTACACTTCTAGCATATCCAATTTGCTCAGCAATTAACCAGAATGAACTAGGGAAGTTAAATTTAATCATAACTTGTTTTTTATATGTTTCTTTGCGTTTGTATATGTGTTGTAAAGTGAGTAGTAACTTATTTTTGTGTTCCTGCTTAGTTCTGCAACACTCACACCCTTAGCTACTATCTCAAATATCTTTTTGTCATACCAATACATATCGTTTAATATGCTGTCTATA
>Ga0209771_1002327_pt1 | contig 11598 bp, 8 predicted proteins | sample SaaInl59LU_5_DNA_FD_184639 | JGI IMG/M metagenome (GOLD analysis project Ga0209771, IMG submission 184639) | Marine microbial communities from expanding oxygen minimum zones in the Saanich Inlet - ESP_59LU_5_DNA (SPAdes) (version 2) | ecosystem: Environmental > Aquatic > Marine > Intertidal zone ...
TTTCCTAGAACTAGAGATAACGAATCTCGTTCTAAATCAATTGCTTGCGTAACATTCCCTACACTCATAAAGTTTCGGATTGTAATATTTTTAATCTTTAGCAAAAGTAATCTACCTCTCTCTTGCGTATGTCCCATCTTGGATAGGATCTAGTGAAATTTCATTAATGTTAACATATTCCGGCTGAGAAAGCAACCATAAAATGACCTCTGCGATATATTCAACGTCTAACAGTTTTCTATCTGGGTGCTTTTTCATAACATTTGGTGTTGTTAGACTACCCGGAGATAACAATGTGGTTTTTACATTTGAACCGCCAATTGCCATATAGGATAAATCTCGGTTATAGTTTTTCAATGCTTTCTTTTCTGTTGGGTATCTCCAAGTTCTTCCTTTAACACCTGTATCTGCTGTACTTCCTATATGTATGAAATGGGCAGCCAATTGTTCATCCTTAATACGATTATACATTGTCTCAGCCAAAAGAGTTTGTTGAAATTTCCACATAGCAGAATTGTTAATAAAGACATTACAATTTTCTGAGATAAAAAAGTCTGCTAGTTTATTTTGCGTTGTGGCTGAAGTAAGATCCCAATCATTTACCCTAGAAGCAGTAAAATAATCAATGTTATCCACAGTATCAAAAATATTACATATTTCTTTACAAAGCCCATATTCTTTATTTCCTGTTATTAAAACTCTCTTATAGTCCATTATAAATCTCTATTAATACATTCTTATCAAAAGTTCCATCTAATGATGTTAATTGTGACAATACAATCTGATCAATAGTTTCAAAATGTATCTCTGCTGAGGTATCTTCTTCATGTTCGTTTGACTTCACTGGGACAAGTGTTATGTCACGCAATGAATATGTTTCAATAAAGGTGTCTTTGATAAAATTTGCTTCCTCGTATGATATATCAATATCAAGCGATACTTTAATTGTAGACTTAGGCAGTAGATACTTATCTGGATCATCTAATAACTTTGAAAGTTTTATTGTTTTGTATTTCGGTGCATCTTCCCAAGCATAGAACTCAGGCTTACCACCCCATTCCAAAAACATCCACCCGCGGTCATCGTCCCACGCATCAGAGAAGTTATGTGGGAAAGCATTACCAGTATAGATAATATTACCTTTAACTTGTCTTTGATGAAAGTGACCTGTGAATACATAATCTTGGTGTGAGAACATTTCTCGCTTCAGTCCACCATGGTCTGGCATTTCTACCATAGCATTTAGTTTGAATGTAGGTAGTTCAAAGTGACCAAACATATACTTGGATTTTATCTTTGGTACTTTCTTCCATTCATCTCCTATTAACCAACTTACTAGTGCAACATCACCAATAATGGTTGTATCATCAACAACTGTGATATTTTCAAATTCCTTAGCAAACTCTACGCTACTAACTTCACGGCTTTCACGATAAAATAAATCATGATTACCTTTAATGAAATAAACATTTTCAAATGCATCATTGAGTTTACGTAAACTCTCAATAGAATATTTCATTGTTGATATATTTAAACTGGCACGATTATGATGCCAATCCCCGCCGAATATACACGTTTCGCATCCGCGCTCTTTTGCTTGCTCAATAAACCAATCAACAAAGTCACTACAATCTTTATTGTGTTGTTGTGCGTTGTTTCGCATTCCAAAATGTATATCTGTAAAGTATGCTAATTTTTTGAATAAATTTTCATTCATCGTCTGCATAAATCTCTTTAATAGTTTCAGTTGGTATTTGGTCGTCTGTGATATTAGTTCTAATAATTTTCTTCCACCGCTCTTGTGACTTCATTTCATGTTCAAGTTGTCTTGTCCAACTAGGAGCCTGCCCTGATTTCTCTAATAGATCATCTCTAATGCCTTGATTTTTTTTCTCAATATTAAGAACACGTGTAAATGAATTATTAACTGCTGCAGTGTAGTAAGCAAATGGATTATCTGATTTTGCTTCATTAAACTGTAGACCAATCTGTGTCAACTGTAGTAAGGCTTGTCCTCTCATTTCGTCAATATATGTATATCCACGCCAATTACCACGCTGTGAATAGCGTTCTACTAGTTTGATATACATATTTGCCAATGTAGCAGTAATCTTACCTGATGTCAAGTCAAATTCTTTATTTTTATTGAAATGTGATATGCCCACTTCGGCAACTTCGCCATTTCTTAGAATATAATGCTTGTATGGTGGAAAGTTTAATTTAACTTTATGATCTGCCACAGTCTTGGGATTTAGTTTTCTGCCTGGTTCATCCGGAATATGTTCAAATGTCATAACACGGAATACTAATTCTTCTTCGTTGAATGAATTTTTGTCTACCGCAAAATCAACTTGTTTTTTCTTTTTGTCAGTGTTCAAATCCCATGCAGCCTTTTGAATACGGTCTGCTTTTGTCTGTCTAGCAACATCCATTAATGAATTTAGTTCTGTTTTTAGATCAAGTTCGCCAGTAATATTATCAATAATTACATCAAATTGATTGTATAGGTCATAATCTTCAAACCATGAAAAATTAGATTTAGAAATATGAATTTGCTTTAGCATATCTCTATTGTTTAAATAATTCTGCCGTCTGGCCATTTTTGTATTCTCCTAATAATTTATTATTATTATACATTGTTTTTATGTAGTTGTCAACCTATTTAATGTTTTCCAAATATACGTAGTTTATACCGTGATAAATACTGATGTAATCTAGGAGAAGCAGTTATGGCGTATAACCCATACAAGGACCAGCAACCTGTAAATATCATTGATCCCAGTGGTCGATTGAGAGAGAGTGGAATACGAAAGTTTAACTTTCCGTATACGCCCACCGTTACTAATATTATAAATGCAAATTATTCACAAGCGGCTACAACACATTCTAACTTTCAACAATCATTTTTTGAATCTGCAAATAATGCATCTTTTTCCGTTACTGCTCCTATACTAATTGAGAATGAAGAGCAGGCATATTATATCTTGCAGGCATTAGACTTTTTTAGAGGTTCAATGAAAATGAGATTTGGTAAATTGGATAATGATAGAGGATTACCACCGCCGGTTCTTAGATTTAATGCACACGGTATATTTCAAAATGTTCCTGTTGTATTAACTGATTTTACATACAACTTGGATGCTGATGTATCTTATATCGAAATAGAAAATAAAAAGACTGGAGATCCAACAGTAGGTGGGGATCCCAGAGGCGAAATTTATGATGTGTTAAAAAAAATAGAACATAGACCTGTAGAAGATGGTGTTATGACTGCTGCAGGAAAACTACGTTCAGCAAACACTAATACATCAAACGAAACAATTAGAATGCCAGTAAATGGCGCATTTGTATTTTCATTATTGGCTACATATTCTCCTAAAAGTATAAGAGAAAACTTTACAGTAGATGAATATCTAAGAGGAAATTTGAGAGGTAAAGGTTATGTATGATAACAGATCACCATGGAGAAATACTCCAATACTATTTAATAAGATTTTAGATATACAAAAACCCAGATATATAATTAAAGATCCCATGGACATTGAGTATACAATCCCACAAAGATTAGATAACAGACCTGACCTTCTAAGTTATGAGTCATATGGTACATCTAAATACTGGTGGATATTTGCACTACGTAATCCAGATATCATACAAGACCCAATCAATGATTTTACTCCTGGTAAAGTTATACGTATTCCTAAAAAAACTAATATAGATAGAATGGGCTAAAAATGTCTACTATACCCAGAAATCAAAGAAACAATAATCCCGGTAATATCAGGCTTGGTGGAAGTAATTGGGACGGTTCGGTAACAGGCAACGACACTGAATTTGTGACGTTTGCTACTCCTGAAATGGGAGTTCGTGCAATGGTCAAAACCTTGCATACTTACCAAGAAAGATATAATTTATCTAGTATAAGAGAAATAATATCACGTTGGGCACCATACGGAGAAAATGATACTGGCGGGTATATTGATTTTGTTTCTAAAAGTATGGGAGTAGATCCAGACCTCCCTCTTGAATTAAAAGTAGATCCTATTACTACTAAAAAACTTGTAAGCGCAATGATACAAAAAGAGGGCGGCACGGAATCCTCTAACTATTTTAAAAATTCTATCACTAAAGGTATTAACTTAGCAAACATATCAAGTGGTGCACAACCAACTGTTGCAACTATCGCAAAACACGAAAATAATAACTCAGACGAAAGACTTGATGGAGTCCCCACACCATTGGGAAAACCAGATTCTCCTAGATTATCTGATATACTATCGTTAGATACTTCATTAAATCGTGGATATGTAAGTTCAATTGCACCGCAACCACCAAATAACAGAACTATTACAACTGTTGATCCACTACCCAATGTTTACATAGGTGGAGGCGTTACGCCATATGAACAGGAATATTCTAATCTAATTAAAACAGACACAAAAAGAAGTGAATTACCACAATTAAAAAAAGAGAATGGCTTTTTTAGCGCAAATGATTTCTCTACATTAAAGGAAGTGGTTAACGCTGCTGAAGAACAAGAAATATTTTGGTATAATGAACTTGATAATTATGAAAATTATTCATATCATATAGAACTGTTTATTGTTCCAAAAGATGATGCAACTGCGTTTCATGAATTTAATCGTGATTCTTTTGAAACAACTATATCAGGCGGATGGCCTACAAACGATATTGATAAAGTAACTATTGCACAAACAGCAACATCTACTGAATTCAATATTGATAATTTAACTTTAGAGAATTTAGGTACAGGTGATGGGAATGTTGCTAAAATGGTGGGAGTAGATTCACATCTTGCCTTTGATATCACTCAAATCGGAAATACCAATCTTAATGATACATTACATACATTTGCTAATCTTATGGGATATTCAGACATTGGCACTGCGGTATATTTTATTAAAATTTCATATAAAGGATATGACAACGATAATCCAAAAAATTCAACGGTGTTGCCAATTGCAAAAGTTATTCCATTTTTAATTACTAGTTACAGTGAGATTAGTACTACAACAAATGCTACTGGAACTACAACCAGTTTAACTGGTACAGCGGTAAATTATATTGCATCAACACATGTTATTAATACGACAAAACATGATTTGACCTTTGATATCAAGCCTACATTAAATGGAACATTAAATTCTTTTGTTACTGAGTTAAATAAAACTGCACACTTGGGTACTGGTTATCGTGAAGATCAAACTGGATATTTTAACAGTTATAATATTGAATTTAGTGAAGATTTTAAAGAGAGATTTGCAGAATCTAAAATGAATAATGAACTTGCAAATAAAAGTTCCGCCAGTACTGAAATTGAACGCCGTAGTGCCAATGGTTTAAATATTGCACAGCAAATTGGACAATCAACCTCAGGAGTTAGTATTGCACATCTCTTATATGATATTTGTATACAATCGTCAAAAGTTAAAGATGAGCTTTTAATTAAAAATCCAGGTTTCTCATATGCAGTTAGAATTATACCCAAAGTTGTTCAAAAAGAATTCAATCTTATTACAAATAAATCTGCTTACGATATCACATATTATATAACTATGCATCGTGAAATAATAATTCAGGATCTTGAAGATCAGACTATAAAAATTTCTGAAACACGAAAATTACTATCTGAAATATTTGATAAAGGTAGATGTAGAAAATTATACAACTACGAATATACAGGTCTTAATGACCAAATCCTGGATTTAACGGTATCATTGGACAAGCAACTTATTAAAAGTTACCGGTCACCGGGTGATGAGTATTCATGGAATAGATTCTTAAAGGGGGATACTGATTTATCTAAGTATCTTACTAAAGAACAGTTCGCAAGATATCGTGAAGTAACTGGGCTTACAGATAAACTTGATAATAAACTAATACGCCAGAGCACAGACCAAGAACAAAAAAGATCAGACTTGCTACGTAAACAAGATGAACTATTTAACCGAACCCGGCAGGGAATGATTGCTACTGAAAATAAAAACATCACTAGTGCAGATGATGCCATGACAGTAAGCAATAGATATCAGAATATTGATTCATATGCAGATATGGCTGAGTTACAAAGATTGGACCCAGATTTATTTAACACAGTTCAGCGGGCAATACAGGCAGATAATATCCGAAGAGATGTTGGATTTTTGGGTGCGCGCATTAAAAAAGGTGACCGTGATATTGAAGAGACTAAATCAAGTATTAGTAACAATAATAAACAAATAGAGGAATATGAAAATACTCTTAGAGCACAAGTAGGTATTGATATTAATGCAATGCTACAAGAACAAGCAAAATTTAACAGAAATATTCGCTCTAATTTATTAAAACCAATAAATGAAATATCTCTTGCAGAAGAATTGGGTGCTGATTTTTTCGCAGACTCAAATAAATTGTCTGACACAGAATATGCATCAATGATGGACGCAATCGCACTTAATAGTATTACATTTGAACGTGACATACTATCTAACATGCGTAATGGAACAACTATTTCATCTTTTAGTTCAACTGACCGGAGTAACATATCGTTAGCACGAAGTAAATTTAATGAATCTCTTAATGCTGATCTAAGTATGCAACGCCTTGAAATGACAATTAAAGGCGATCCATTCTGGGTAGAATATTATGTAACAGAGAAAACAAAAGAAAAAATGTTTGGTAAAAATAACAGCATTGACGATGTTAGAGGACATAATGCAAATGTGAATGGCACAAATTACATGATGTTAGTTGTTAATAAAGCGGATGGTGTAGATGAATTTGATAATATAAAAATTGATAGTTTAGATATATTCTTATATATGGTTAGAAAAATAAAAAGTACATTCAGTCAAGGACAATTTACACAAAGTTTACAATGCATCAGACAGCCTATACCTTCAAACTTTAAATCAACCACAGTTTATAAAGGAACAGTAGACGGTGATGGATTTGGTTTTGGTCCCGGTGGTGAATTTGCTGATGTAACTAATCGCGTCGGTGCCGGACGAGGCAGTGATGTAGTAGCAGGTAAACCATCAGAATTTACTGGATTTTCCAATGAGACAAATAATGTTGCTAATGGTGCTTTTAAAAAACTTTCAGGAAGTTTATCTAGTCTTGCAGGTATTATGGCCGAGGCTTCTCCATTTCCAACGGCAGAACAAGCATCTAGGTTAACGACATTACTTAATGAAGCCGAACTTCTAAGTAATAATGGGTCAACTGAAGCAACAAAGGTAATCGCAGATATAAAATCAAAACTACGTGAAACATTTGGTACACCAGAAGAAGCTAGTGGGCTTTTTCAAGGATCAGCAGATGATGGAACCCCACCATCACCTGAACTTATTGCACTACTAAACACTAAAATATATGATGGAGAAACAATAATAACACCTACAACGGTTGACCAAGATAGAGTTACAGAAATTATGAGTGAAATAGAAAATATTACTATTAAGAATACGAACAGTGTTACTGAAATGGTGCAAGACATTTCTGGACATGTTACACAAACTGTTGACACTCGTATTAATACGGAAACACCCACCCAAATGGTTTTAGAAAATTCAAACATGATGTTAGACGGTTCATTGCCATTACATTCTACTGAAGAATATAAGGACCCTAATTCACCAGCGGTAGATTATAACCCAGACCAATTAGCGGCACTGGATTTACCGGTTGACGTGGTAGAAGGCTATAGAGATGCTGCGGCTACTCGTAATGGAATAAAAGTTAGAAAATATATAGATAGTCTACCAGAAGACCAAGCAGAATTATTGAATTCTATTGATAATCCTTATACTGTTAAAACACTTCCATATGACGCACCAACTATTGAAACGATAGCAGCAACTCCTTTAAAAACACCCAGAGAAGCAATCATGCAAGCAAGAATTGAAGATGCACAAACACAAATGATAGCAGCAGCAGGTGGAAGTTATAATGATTTATCTGCTGATGAAAAACGTCATTACGAAAATTTGAGTGATGCTTATGATGCTATTGATGAAGCAGCACAATTGGATCCCATTCGTAATGAATCAAAATTAATTAAGATCAATAATGAATTAGATAAATCAATTAGAATATACAACGACAGATTAGCAGGCGGCGATAGTGAATGGAGTTGGACACAAGAAGAAGCAGAAGAAAAAACACAAATTGATAATACAGTATTAGAGAACATTTCAAATTTAGATAATGCACACTCAACCCCTATTGCAGACAGAGTGATAGTAGATGATAGCGGCAATGTAAATATTATGAAAGATATGTCTGTACTACCTGTTAAACCATCAGATGGATTTACATTGCCAATGGATTATTTAACTGAAAATGATGAGTTCGTAATAACAGATCCACATTTAGCACAATATGAATTGGCAGAAAAAAATTGGGTAGATTTTAGAAAAGGCGAATTTGTTACTGTTAATGTAGTTGATCCGGCTAGTGGAAAGACATGGCAGACTGAGTTATATAGTAGTTTTGAAAATCCAGAACTTGCACAACAGTATGGAATAGATACTACCACTGTAGTAGCAGGCGAAACAATTTCGCAAGACGATCCGCGATACACACAGTGGGCTGTAGGTAATTTAAGTAATATTAGAAATCAAATTTCTAACGAACTTCCACTTGTAACAACTGTAAGCATCCATAATGAGTCAGCAAATACAGCACAGAAATTCACCGAAATTTTAGTTGAAATAAACGATTTTGTATTAGTAGAAGGCGAAGAGTAAAAATGTTACAAGATGAAAATTTAAATAATTTAGCAGGTGCATTACAAAAAGATAAACAATCAAATCTTAACCCTGTACTAAAAAATATACAGAGTGGTATATATCATGCTATTACTGTTCCTGGTATAGATCCTGAGGGTAGAGGTAGATTAGCTGCATATGTTCCTAAATTGGGCGGAAATCCAGAAAATCCTTTATATTTTCAGTATGCGTCTCCGTTTGCGGGTTCAAATACTATGGGAAGTTATGGGTTGCACGCTGTCCCACCATCTGATTATGTGACTATACTTGTGTTCTTTGCTGACAATGGAGAATTGAGTGAAGGGTATTGGTTTGCTGTTGCACAGGAAGTACCAGATATTGCATCTGGTGGTGCATCTGGTCCTCCCAAAGTAGATGGTTCAGGTCAAGGCGAAGGAGTATTTAAGAATCAGCCTAGCGCAAAAATTAATAAAACCGAACTATCAGATTCTCAAGGTGCCGATACATCATCAATTAGTGTTACACCGGAATCTTTGGCAGTTGCTACTGATGTTAAGGATAGTGGATTAACTCCAAAATTAAATGGTAAGGACGGATTAATAAAAGTTGTTGAAGATGGTGAAGATCCAGCAGACGAAGTAACTAGTGGTAGAAATCAACGTAACGCATCTAACAACAGAAATGATCCGCGTGGCAGAGACCAGATACCAGCAAATCATCCTAGAAATATTAATACTGCGACACAGGGCATATATGCTGATGGAGTACGAGGACAAACAACTGCCTCGCCATTACGTAATGCAAGTTATAAAAAACCTACACCAAATACAGTATATGGTTTAAAAACGCCAGGATCAACAGTTCTTACGATGGATGATGGCAGTGTAGATGATGATGGTTTCGTGCATCCAAATCAAATACGACTACAAACAGGATCGGGCGCAAGTGTTATCTTAGATGGGACAAATGATTTAATCTATTTGATTAATAGTACAGGTTCAGGTTGGATAGAAATTGGTTCTGGTGGCGAAGTAATGATATATGCTCAGGGTTCTATGAGTATGAGAACAGAAAAAGATTTTAACTTACGTGCAGATCAAAATATTAATATAGAGGCTGCTGAAAAAATAAACATTAAATCTGGTGACGATATTCAAGTAAATAGCGGAGACCAGATACATTTAAAAAGTGCAGGCTCTCAGTTCTATGATAGTGCTGGTAGTAATCATACTAAAGTTGGTAGTAATATGTATATTTCAACTGGTGGTCTATTACATTTGAATGGACCACAGGCAGCAATGTCACCGGGAATTAATACAGTATCTCATAATGATATTCAAAATTTAGAATCTACTAAAATAGAAGAAAGCATTTTATCTACTATGGTATCACACGAACCAATGATAAGAAAAAAACCTGCGCCTGCTAACACAAGTTCAAGTTCAGATGAAAGTGATACTGTAAATGGCGGTAATATACCTGCGACTGCTGCAGATCCCAATAGTGTTGCTACAAATGATAGTACCGTAGATCCCGATGAACAAAAAGTAAATGATGAAGCAATACAGGATCAAGTTGGTAATGGCAATGGACTAGTAACATACTGGGAAAAATTTGCCGCGCAAACACGAAATCAATCCATCAGAAATGAATTGTTTAGTATATTAGAACGAGCCGCTAGTTCTGCCGGCGTGAATGTAGTTATATTTTCAGGTGGACAAGATCCAGAAGGCCCCGGAGCAAGACGTACAGGTAGTACACGACATGACAATGGTTATGGTGTAGATGTTTGGTTATACAGTGGATCAGGTAAATTAAGTTCACGTTCAAGTAATGATATACCAATAATAAAGAAATTTGTTAAAGCGTGTTTTGATTCGGGTGCAAATGCAGTTGGTGTTGGCCCAGGTTATATGAAAGATGTTGGGGTACATGTTGATATAGCAACATACAAAGCTGATCAGGGTGTATGGGGATCAACTCATGAAAAGGGGTCTGCGCCTGGTTGGTTAGTTGCTGCAAGAGATGAAAGTAATTGGAGAGCATAAAATGATTTACGATAAGAGAAAAGGATCGCTTTTAAATTATATTCAATTACCATTACATACTATAACTCCATACGGTACATATCTGGGAACTGGATACGATACTGTCGGTAATCCCACGTATATACTATCGTATACACGTGTTACATCATTTGCAGTGAATAAACTTATATTTTCTAATTTAAGTAAGAATGCTATTATTAATGATGTTATTCCTACACTGGAAATAAAAAATGGTATTATAGGTTATAATTATCAGATACCTGATGTAGAATTTAGATATGGTTATATTACATCTTCTTCCAAAAGAGTTTCAATTGAAAGCCAAAAAATAACAAAACAATCAGCGCAGATAATTTTAGAAAAACAATTACGTGCTATTGGAAATGTATTAGAACAATTTATTACACAACCGTTAGGTCAACCACAATATGATGCGTTACTTCATTATTTTTATTATGAAGGTGTAGACAAAATACCCAATCATAATATTATTAATTTAATTAATAATGAAAAATGGTTTGATATAACAGATGAAATACAGAGTAACATTAAAAGAAAAAACGGCAAAGTCGATGAACGACTTGCCGCTTTAAGAATTGAGACTGCTAAGATGTGGAGTTATGTTCCCGGCTTTAGTTAAACGGGTCTATGATCTATAACTTGGTCTACTAAACCATATGCTAGTGCTTCGTGGGGATCCATAAAATTATCACGTTCCATAGCAGCAAGCATTTCTTCCAGAGTTTTACCCGCTGAGTTATGCTTTACATAAATCTGTGTTAGTGATTGTTTCATCTTTAGAATTTCTTTAACTTGAA
>Ga0209771_1002332_pt1 | contig 11590 bp, 11 predicted proteins | sample SaaInl59LU_5_DNA_FD_184639 | JGI IMG/M metagenome (GOLD analysis project Ga0209771, IMG submission 184639) | Marine microbial communities from expanding oxygen minimum zones in the Saanich Inlet - ESP_59LU_5_DNA (SPAdes) (version 2) | ecosystem: Environmental > Aquatic > Marine > Intertidal zone...
CCCCGCTGTCTCCAGTGTGGACTCAGTGAAATTGAATTCTCCGTGCAGATGCGGAGTATGTGCCCCAAGACGAGAAGACCCTATGAAGCTTTACTGTACATTTGCATTGACAACACCATCTGCATGCGTAGGATAGGTGGGAGTACATACACACTTGAAATACCACCCTTGCAATGTTTTTTGTCTTCCTTGATCCATCAAGAACCATGCATGTGAGGCAGTTTGACTGGGGCGGTCGCCTCCTAAAGCGTAACGGAGGCGTGCGAAGGTAAACTCAATGATGATCGGAAACCATCTGAAGAGCGTAATGGTATATGTTTGCCTGACTGTAAGATGCACACATCGCACAGAGACGAAAGTCGGCCATAATGATCCATAAGTGCCGTGTGGAAGGGCTTATGCTTAACGAATCAAAGCTACTCTAGGGATAACAGGCTGATTTTCGCCAAGAGCCCATATCGACGCGAAAGTTTGGCACCTCGATGTTGACTGAGGGCATCCTGGAGCTGAAGAAGGTTCCAAGGGTTCGGCTGTTCGCCGATGAAAGCCCTACCTGAGTTGAGTTTAGAACGTAAACAACATTGCGTTGCACTCTCGAAAGAGAACACACATCACTGGCTTATATCGGTGAAACCCATCAGTACATACACCAAACACCATGATGAGGCAATACCGAGGGAAGACATTTACACAAAAAACATACACTTATGAACACACACATGAACCAAACCTTCATGCCGAAACGACTGCAAAACATGCCACAGACTACTGCCGCATACATTGCAGGCTTCCTTGATGCAGACGGATCCATTTTTGCACAAATCGTCCCACGACCAGACTATACACTCAAATATCAAATACGTGTATCCATTAGTTTCTTTCAAAAAACAACTCATCATTGGCATCTTATGTGGTTGCACAAACAATGTAAGTATGGAACACTTCGAAAACGAAATGATAATATGTCTGAATATACCATTGTAGGAAAAGATGCTGTCAAAAATGTTTTAACAACGTTGCAACCATGGATTCGTGCGAAACAAGCACAAGTGAAACTTATGTTAGACATTATTCAAGCTTTACCAAAAGCAAAAGATCCACAAACCTTTTTAACGTTATGTGAAAGCGTTGATCGCTTAGCAGTGTTGAATTTTTCAAAAAAACGAAAAATAACAAGTCACACTGTTCGTTCTACTTTTGAACTCGAACAACTCGTTTCGAGTACACACAAAGCAATGTTTTAAATGTCCCTGTAGAGACTATGGTAAGAAGTATACATTCGTGTGTACATCAACTCTGCCATGATTGTGTCATTGATACATGATGCAATAATACGCCAGCTCCTTTTCTTCAATCAATACAATAGTTCCTTTAGGGATAGCACGTGATGCATATCTCAAAGAACTCTTCTAAAGAAAGGATGAAGATATAGTCCATGCTTTTGGTAACAAAAGATATATAATGCAAGTATTTTCTTCAAAGTTTCTGAAGAATTGTTTTTCCAAGAAAGCTCATTCTCCACTCCAAAGGAGCTCGCCAATGGCGCCCTGTGGGGTTCGAGGTTTGAGGTTTAAACAAAATATATAAATAGCTTGCTTTTTTTACATGCGTGAGACAGTTTGGATTCTACCTGGGGTGCGCGCGAAAGAACCGAGAAAACCCATGAATAGTACGAGAGGATTTTCATGGACCAACCGCTGGTGTACTAATTGTTTTGCCCGAAGCATCGTTAGGTAGCTACGTTGGGACAGGATAACCGCTGAAAGCATATCAAGCGGGAAACTTTTTTCAAGACAAGTTCTTTTCTTTTTTTGTAACGTGCAAGATCAGTACGTTGATTGGTGTAGATGTTTTCCACTCGTAAGAGTGTGCCCATGCCACCCATGGGTTTTATGCATTCTCATACAAATTACATCCTTTTTATTAAAGTTATACGCGCATCTTCATCCCGAAGAGCTCCTTTAGAAAGAGACGCTCTTCAAGAAAAAACATATCTATGACAAATGTTCTGAAAAACCCTCTTTTCGATAACCCCGCGCGTGATCTAAACCAAATGCTTACGGGCTTTTGGGAAGCAGCAGGGACTGTATATTTCCAAAAATCTTATAGATATTTTCAAATCAAACATCACGATGAAAATATACTTGTACAATTACGTGACGAGTTGAAATGTACTGAAAACATTCGAAAAGATACATCTGGTAAATATATACTCACTTTTTCACAAAAAATCTTTCTGACTATCATGGAGAGCATTTCTGGAAATCTCCGTGATCCGAAAAAACTTGTAACATTCAATAATATTGTGAAAAAAACAAATACACTATTTGGTACAGATTTCTCCTTGCAAAAACATATTGTTAAGGGTGTACCTCACCCATCTTGGCTTTCTGCATATGAATCAACTGGTAAAACATTTTTAGATGTTTCCATGCATAAAAAAACAGAATGGTTCGATACATGGTTTTGTGGATTCTATTCAGGTGATGGGCATGTGACTATATACTCTGATAAAACAAAAGTTAAATGGAAATCACGTGTGCAACTGACACAGAAAGAACGAGCCCCTTTGCAAAAGATTCAATCTCATTATCAACGTGGGCGTATTTATTTTACGCGTGAAAAAAAGAGTTTTAAGCATGAGCTTCAATTCAATACACACGCGGACAAACTTTTCTTTCTTAATGAAGTCATTTACCCGTTTGGTCACTGTTTAGATGATACACTTAAGAATCATCAAGTATTTGCAAAAACATTTAACGCGGTTCATGCTCCGTTGAAAGTCTTTTTTCCAGAAACGTTACGTCAAGGTCCACTTCTTCCGTGGTTTGTAACTGGAATTACCGATGCTGATGGATGCTTTCACGCCAGACTAGTAAAGCGGGGTAACCAAACTCAACTAGTGATGTTCTTTTCTATTGGCCAAAAGGATGAACTACATTTTAAGCAAAAATGTGTTTGTTTCTTTGGTGGTGGTTCTTTTAGCAAAGATGTGTTTCATGTTTCAGGGAAAGAAAACTTACGTTCTGTTGTTCAACATTTTGACACGTATCCTTTGCAATCATGGAAACGTAAATCATATCTTTTATGGCGTCAAGTGTGGGAAGCTTATTGCGCAGGCGAGCATCGTACAGAGGAAGGTTTCAAGCGTTTAGCTGTTCTGTGTAAGAAAATTAATAAGCATACAGATTCTGAAGCATTTTTATCTTGAATCTCGCACTCCGAAGGTTGCGTTCCTTCAAAGAAGGGACTGGTTGATAAATGATTGGTTCAAAAGAGTCGTACGCTGAAAGACTTGGTTACTTCTGATATTACTAGGGACATACATCTACGTTGAAACAAGATTACGTAAATAACTCTTGAATATAATTTGTTTGTACAAAATACTCTGAGTCTTCTGCTAAGACTATTATACCTGCTGAAACAAAAGGTGATGCGTGTTTCCATTTCAAAAGAGCTTGGAGACCTTCAACATTCTTTTGTTGACCGTTTCTTTTTTAGAAGTAGGACTTTCCAGTTGTTGTTCCGGTGGTTGTTCCTGGTGTTATTGTATGAGGAGAGGAAACTTTTGTTCCATACTACTAGAAGATAGAATATTGTTCATCATGTGTGTATGAGTATTGAAATTGTGTGCTGTTTGAGTGGTTTGTGTATGATTGTGGGGGTAAAGCTTGGAGAGGAGAAGGTTTATGAGGTGCAGGCCGAATTCCAGCCAACACCCACACAGTGCACAACACACCCCACCAATACCCACAGAAACATACCGCCAACACTCCCCCAAAACACAAGTGCACACCTTCCGCCCTGTATGTGAATTTTGCATTTTACCCAACCTTCCGCGTGTTCCACATGTTTGTCCTGGGGCGCATTCTTTCTCAAAGAGCTTTCTTTTCGAAGAGCTCCTTTGGAGTGGAGGGCGGCACAAGCGGAGCGCTCTATGTTTTTGTATGAAACAACAGAATCTTCCTTCAAAACAAAACCCCTTCTTTTCGAACGACCACAAGAAGGTTCCTTTCAATCCGAGCGTGATTCCCTGTTTCCACATTTGAAAAACAAACATACTTGTCTTTTTTCGTCAACTCACTCCGAAGGTTGTGTCTCTTATGAGCTCTTTGAGGCCTTCGAAGAAGGGGCTCCGAAGGTTGCGTTCCTTCTAAGAAGAGTATCTCCACAAAAACTTTCCATGCCATAGTCACGAAGCGTTTTTCGTGAGGAAAGCCCACGGATTATACCTGGGTGATTTGGTTCAAAACAAGATGTATTGTATGAAATCCATGCTGAATAAGGTTTATAAACTCTTTGCAGGAGATACTGTGATTTTCCTACTCATAGTATTTCTTTGCTTAACGTCTTTGCAATTTGCATGTGTTGCTTCTGAACAACACGGGTTACAGACAAAAGCGTTAGGAATATTGGCAGATGAAGGGTATAGATCCAAATGCCTGCAATTCTTTCAACTAATCCTCATAACGTTTCTTGTTATGTGTCAAGTTGGCATTGTCAAGTTTCCTGGTGCCTGGAATGTAAAAGAACCACTTTTTTATGAAACGTCTCAATTTTATGAGTCACTGCTCTTCGTAATAGCCGGTTTGCTTTTATTCCTGTATGTACTCAACTTGATGCCAATATACGTTTCTGCGCTTCGTTCATGTTTTACACGAGTTTGGAAAAACATATACACAACATATGCACAGAATCCTCGTGTCATTGTTCAGTTGATTTGTTTGTGTGGAGCTTTCATTGCACCACTTATTTCTGGGTGTGAAGGAAGGAATGATAGTGCTTTTTCATCAGAAGGTCACCGTCCCGATGGCTTACCTGAAGAAGACAACACATATCTAATCATGCTTGCTTATACATTACGTTTCTTTAATGTATGGCGCCTTCCACCAGACAGCCTAATGTTTGATATAAACACACTTGCCAATGGAATACAACTGGGACTACTAAACATTCTTTTGCATGTTAGCTATAACCTGGGATCACTCACTAGTTTATGGTTCGTTGTGAAAAATGCAAAGTGGTTTCCTTATGTGGATTCTATTATGGATCTGTTTCACCATTTAATGGAAGATCCGAGTGACAAAGTAGTTGCAATACTACATGCATTTGCACAAACACAGCAGCAACTTCCGAACATTATTGATCTGTGGATTCTGTCGGGTGCTGTCATTTGCTTATGGCTTTGGATAAAAGGTATACAACACAAAAATTAATACATACTATCTATTCATATGCTAGCATATAGAGTACAATCACTCCGAAGGTTGTGTCTCGTATGAGCTCGCCAATGGCGCTCTTTGAGGTTTGAGGCCTTCGAAAAAGGGACTCCTTTTGCATTTTCGTCATTAAACAAACGACGCAACTTCAACAATGTATTGAAGCATTATTTAAATAAAAGATATGTGTTATGTTCTCTTTCTTTTCGCCTCTTGAGCAATTGAATCTTATTTCATTAATGTGTACCTTTTTGACAAGTGTTCTCACTTTTCTTTGGTGCCGAGAATTTCTTAAAGGAAGCTTTCAACCAGGAAGAGCTGTTTTCACAGTTGTTTTCTTTTTAGGAAGCTTTTGTTTTTCATATGTGGTGTTGGACTTTGGATTAGATGTGTGCCTCCTGCGAGTGATCTACGGGTTGACAGTTGTCATTCTTGCAAAAAGTGTCACACCCTTTTTTGTGACAAGTACATATTTTCAGGAGATCATGCGAGATCAAAAAACGATTCAAACACATTGGAAAGACGACAGTGATCTACAGCTCCTCACCGTAGTGCTTAGAACATTTCGTTTTTTTGTGTTTTTATTGTTCCTGCTCGGAGTGTACCTTTTCCCAATCGGATTAGAATTTGCACTACCCAACGGGCTCTATTTTCAGACCTCGATTACTCCATGGGAGTTTTGTATCACCGCGGGACCACTTTGTTGGTTCATAGCAATTGCGTTACTGCTAGTTGTAGAGACTATTCAATTAAGTGCAACGATACACATCATTTGGTATCGCAATACACCCGTCCAATAGCATGCGTCATGCAATGCCATGGATTGTCCAGCAATTTTATGAAAGGTTTACATTCTTTTGTTGGGCTATTACATTGCTTGTCCAAAGGAGCTCTTCAAAATGATTTTCATTCTGGGAGTATTTGAAAAAAAAAAGTGGTATGTATGATCCGTTTTTGGAAAGAAAGTTTCACCCACGTGGCGACCTTGTTAACCACTGTGGGAGTATTTATTTCTCTTGGTATCTTTATTTCATCTTTCTTCTTTCTCCTGATGGGTGTTGACCCAGTGCTCGTGTGCTTGCGTGCATCGGGAGGTGTGGTAAGTCTGATCATTGTGCTATTCCTCCTTCGCATTCCGGCTGTGAAAGAACACATGGAGATCATGAAGCAAGACAACCTTACAATTGCCAACCATTGGACAAAGGACAAAGATCTTGTTCGCCTTACATGGTACCTTTGTGCGGGCTACGTGATCTACGCCATTTTGGTGATAGTTGGTATGGTTCTGTGGTTTCAGTATGACATGTCCCAGATAAACGATTTTCTAGTGGAGCTCTCCATGAAAAAAGTACCTGATGTTGCACATCAAAACATGATCTTCGAGCGCTTGTTCAACACAAAAGCTTTCCCAGTTTGGATGTTTGGGCTAAGCCTCTTTTTTGTCACCAGAACTGTTCGGTTCGTTGGGGCTTGCCACATCATCTTATACAGAGAAAACTCTGTACAAAACGTATTCACGGCTATGTGCAAGGAATGCTACCAATATGGCGGTACAGTGCTTGGTGTAGGTATTCCTCTTTTTGGGACGGGCGCAATGATGATGACTTCCAGTCCCATGCTTTTCCCAGCAAACCACATCACAAACTTTGTGAATATATACATTCCAATGTTTCATGGGTACGGATTCCCTGTTGGGACAATCACCCCACAAGTTCGCAACGTTTACTTGTTGCAACTCCCAAATTATAATCCTTTAGATCATGTTGGCCCAGATACCATTATGGATCCTGCTTCACAAGATCAGTTTATGATTCAAAACATGTCGAAGATTCGCAAGACCTTTAGCACAACCCAACTTCAAGCCATGGAAGTTGATCCTTCTCTGCTTTCAAATTATCCCAGTGGTAGTTTAGTGAAAAAGGGTGAGTAACCTTCGGAGTGGCACGTGAAAAAGGAGATATTTCCCCGCAATGCGGTTAAACAACTAGTGCCCAACATGTTTGTGTTGGGACGCAACTCATGTATTTCTTGTTGTATCCAACAGCCCCTTCTTCGAAGGACCACAACCTTCAGAGTGCTTCAAGCTTGCGCTTTTACGAACAAAATACGACATAGGTATAGATACCCATTGTGTGGTTTTCTCAAATAAACTATCTATATTCTAAGTCAGTCATTAGATCAACATAGCTTAATGGTAGAGCATTTCTTTTCAACAAAGATGATTGGTATGGATTCAATTTCCATTGTTGATGAATCAGGATCAAGCCTGAATACATTCCTTCTTTATGCGTGTGTTATGCAAGAAGTTGTGAAGTCATTGCACTGATGTGTTGAAGCATCATTTAAATAAAACATATGTGTTATGGTATTTTTCTTTTCGCCTCTTGAGCAATTTACGATTATTTCGTTAATTCCAATGCATATTGGCAATTTTTATTTTTCTTTCACAAACTCATCGTTATTTATGTGTTTGTCGACTGGATTATTTTTGATGTTGTGTTCACTTGTGACAGTAAAGGGTGGAACACTGGTCCCAACAGCATGGCAATCATTTGTAGAGATGATGTTTGAGTTTGTGGTAAGTCTGGTTCATGAGCAAGTGGGTGAAAAGGGGAAGCAGTATTTTCCTATGATTTTCACTTTATTTGCGTTTCTTCTTTGCAGTAACCTTATTGGTATGATTCCATATAGTTTTACAACAACAAGTCATTTTGTGGTAACATTTGGTTTATCTGTATCTATTTTTATTGCTGTGACGATTATCGGTTTTCAGATTCATGGCTTACATTTTTTCAGTTTTCTGCTTCCTCCAGGGGCACCTCTTGCGCTGGCACCTTTTCTGGTAGTGATTGAGCTTGTGTCGTATGGTTTCCGTGCGATTAGTTTAGGTGTTCGACTGTTTGCGAACATGATGGCAGGTCATACACTGGTGAAGATTTTGAGTGGTTTTGCGTGGAGTATGTTATCACTGGGAGGTGTATTGAAGTTAGCGGCGAGTATTCCATTTTTGGTGGTGTTTGCGCTGATGTTTTTAGAGGTGGGTGTGGCGTGTTTACAGGCGTATGTGTTTACAATTCTGACATGTATTTACCTTAATGATGCGATTCATCTTCATTAAACTGTTTGTGGGGTGATTTTGTCACCCTGCACCACTTATTTGACTTCTTTTAGCCTTACTCATTTCGGAAGGTTGTGTTTTTTGCGAAACATGTAGCTGACTGGAAAGAAAGGACTGAGAAAGTTGTTACTTTCTTCCCAGAAATAAATGCCTTGGGACTCTTTTGAGCTATGGGAATAAAAAACATACTGTATGCCACCACGAGTTATCGCAAAAGCGAGCCGGCTGGTTAAGCAAAGCCAAGTCGCAGGACCTGCTGCTATTGCCCAAACCCAAAGTAATGGCACTTGGCAAGAATCGATGGGAAAAACTATTTCTTCAATCACTGCGGCCGTCACTGCGATGTGCGGCGGTTACAAGATTGGAGATTCCTTTCAACAGTGGAGTGAAGAAGAGAAAAACCGCAACGCACTCTTGGACAGTGCTGCTGAAGTTTCAAAGAATGCACGGAGAGAAACTCAACAGTACCTCCACGATAACGCGGAGACTTTCAAAAATAGATCTCCAGAGCAAAACCAACAATCGTTGAAGGATTTCATGGAAGAGAAAAGACCCGGATGGAAAACAGACATGGTCAATCTTTTAAAGGAAAAGCACGGCCACACTTTGCCATCTCGTAGCCTCGGTTACCTCTTTGGTAATAAAGGGACCGCTTGCGAGGCCTACCTTGCTAGCAACTGCGGCGGGAGTGGGGACAACTTCGAAGCAGCGATCGATGCACGAGCATCGGAGATCCAACAAGAGGTTTCTTCCCTACCGCAGCAAGAAGGCCTAGGTGAACTTTTCCCTCCTTTAGTCACCCCTCCCCCCGCTACCCAGAAGATGCAGATGGAGGCGGAGAAGGCGGAGGAGACCAGCTTGGTGATTAGCAAGGAGGCCGATCTGCGAAAGGCTTTAAAACGTCCTACACGTCAGAGTCAATACCACCATCAGCACCAGGCCGCACAAGGTGGGGCACACGACATTTTTGAAGAGAATCTTTTCTCTTTAGTGGCGGGCGCCGAGGTTCTCATGGCACTCTTGCTCAAGCTTTGCACTTTAGGCTCACTCCTAACCCTTGTGTACGTAAAGACAGTGTCTTTACTAAAAATGTACATGGTGGTTTGCCTGGCCGTGCACCTCCTGAGCGCCCTATCTCCCAAGACTCCGCATATCTCTTTATGGGAGAGTGTAAAAGGACTCTACATAACCTCACGTTATGTAGTTGCTGCATGCATGATAGCCTCATTCGCTATCCAGCTCATGTTTTAAACCAAGCGTCATTTCATTGAACTTTGGTTGAGTTTGATAGCGAAGAGCGCTACATGCATTGCATACCTTAGACATTTGAGGTTCTTGAAAAAGAGCCTCTACCTATTTAGAACGTTAGGTTCTATACACATTCTCAAACAAAAAACTATACCTATGGAAACTCATCCACTTTTAAACCCTGTTAAAGTGATGAATTGTATTCAGCAAATCAAGACAGGTGACATTTTTTCTCTGTTTCTCAATTCTACCTTTTCAATGACGCTGGTAGCTATTATCCCAATAATCTCGATTATATGGGGATTTCTTCTAGCTGAAAAAAAATTGTCTCTACACTCCGTAGTTGAGAGTATCCTTAGACGAGCCAAATTATGTGTTTATCCGCTACTTTGGCCAATATACAAGTCAAGTTGGACTTTCCCAGTCATTCTTATAGGGTGGTTTCACTTGATTGTAGGATCTTCAAAACTAATGGAAGTTCTAGGCACGTCACCAGCATTTTTTCCTTGGATTACATACGCAACCCGCAATCATTCTCATTTACCTCTAAACTATGTTGAAGTTGGACATAGTCCATGGATGAACCAAATATGGGTTACTTATGAGCCATCGAAACATATTGTTTTGCAATGGGTTGACTTTTGTGTCTACCATTATGTACTGGTTTGTAGTGTGGTTGTTTTCTTTATAGCAATCCTTACTGTGGTAGAAGGTGTGCTTTTTCTTGTAATCTACGGTCAACAAACACGCACGATAATGGATTATGAGTTTAACGGACTCCATTCTGGTCCTTTCAAGGCGTTGTTTTTTTACGTTTACAAGGAAGAACTGAAAGAAATAGAAAAGGGGTATGAAGATGAGAGTGAACAAACCATTACCCCATTTGAGTCTTTTTTACTTCTTGTAGCTCGAATTCTTTTCGTCATAGACGATTATATTCTGGCTCCAGGTAGATTATTCATGGTATTCTTACCAGTCCTTTCCATGACATATGGAATTGAAGAACTCTTATTGCAAATGGGTTCACCATTGGATGCTCACAACCTAGGATTGAACAGCTCAGAACTTGTGACTTTGTTTGAAATGGGTCAACATACCCTTCATGCAAGTGCTTGGTACATGTACCCGGTTCATAAGCTTGTATTTGCTCACATGGAATGTGTGCATGCATTTTGGTCGTTTTTTGGTATGATGTAACTGGCTGCAATACATCTTTTTTACATCTGGCGGCGTGTAATTTTTAAATAACCAACATCGAAAGGTGTTGGTAGCCCTCACTCTTTGATTTGTGCGGAATATTTGCCTTTTTGTCTTCTCGTCCAATTCCGAAGGTTGTGTTTTTTGCGAAACATGTAGCTGACTGGAAAGAAAGGACTGAGAAAGTTGTTACTTTCTCCCCTAAAATGAATGCCTTGGGGCTCTTTTGAGATACGGGAATAAAATGATTGAATTTTTCTTATGGCTCGCAAATTAAACATCAATGTACCACAGCACGAAAAAACAATTGATATTGATCTTCATTTATCAAGCATCCTGCTATTTCTGCTGTCCTTTATCGTTCCAATTTCTATTTTTTATGGCATATATGAACTCAAAGAGTTTGAAATACGTCTCGCCCAAATGGTTCTCGAACAGAAAACCGAATGGGTTCAACTTCTTGCACAAGAAAATACCAAGGTTCTAGCGATGATTCGCGAACGAGAAAGCATCAATATCTTTTTGATGATCTCTTATGTGTGCCTAGGTTTTTTCGCTTCTTTTGGTGTGGGAGCTTTTTCAGGCACCGCGCCTTCAGTGAAGGAAATGACTGTGTGGGATTACATGTATGATTGGGGAAACTCGTTTTATAATGTATTCGTACACATGACTTTCACTCAAGCAACATTTTGTTGTTTGGTTAGTCTTGGGTTTTGCATTATTGGACTTAGCTTATATGGCGTATGGGTGTCAATTAGCAACCGTGCACGTCGAGTCTAGGTATATTGCTAGCGCAAGGATACAGAGA
>Ga0209771_1002334_pt1 | contig 11583 bp, 8 predicted proteins | sample SaaInl59LU_5_DNA_FD_184639 | JGI IMG/M metagenome (GOLD analysis project Ga0209771, IMG submission 184639) | Marine microbial communities from expanding oxygen minimum zones in the Saanich Inlet - ESP_59LU_5_DNA (SPAdes) (version 2) | ecosystem: Environmental > Aquatic > Marine > Intertidal zone ...
AAAAGCGTCAATACCGTAGAAGCGATGGTACCGCCCATAAGTGAAATGGCCAATCCTTGAAAAATAGGGTCAAACAGAATCACAAAGGCTCCGATCACAACCGTACCTGCTGTAAGTAAAATAGGAGTGGTTCTCACTGCACCTGCCTCAATAACAGCTTCTTTAAAAGGAGCTCCCTCTTCCAATCTAATATTAATAAAGTCAATCAAGAGTACTGAGTTTCGCACCATAATACCTGCCAAAGCAATCATTCCAATAAATGAGGTAGCGGTAAAGAAAGCGTCTAACATCCAGTGACCTAGAATAATTCCGACTAAAGAGAGTGGAATAGCTACCATCATTACAATGGGTGCTTTAAAGTTCTGAAACCAACCCACAATAAGCATGTAGATAATCACAATAACCCCTAAAAATGCTAAACCTAAATCCCTAAAAACCTCCAGCGTAATTTGCCATTCCCCATCCCATTTAATGGTGTAATTAGATTCTGATGTAGGGGCACTAGCGTATAATTCATCCAAACTATATCCTGCAGGCAGGTCTATTTTAGCCAATGTTTCTTCCATACCTAGAATGGCGTATACAGGGCTCTCTAAAGCTCCTGCCATATCTGCCAGCACATAAGAAACTCTTTTCTGATTCTTTCTGTAGATAGGCTGCTCGGCCATTACTTCTGAAATATGAACAACGTCTTCTATGGCCACCAATTGACCCATTTGATTTTTAAGGTGTAGGCCAGTAATGGCATGGATAGAATTCTTATCTGTATGGTCTAATGTTAAAACCATAGGCACCTGTTGCGCTGCATTTGGCAAATAAAGATTGCCCAAGGAACTATTAGACAAGGCTAATTGAATCGTTTGAATAATTTGAGGTGCGTTCAAACCAAGTTTAGCAGCCTTCTCTTTGTCTATATCTAGGTGAAAAGTTTTGTGCTCAGCGGCTGCCATAGCGTCTACATCGACCACATCTGGAGTATCTTTCAACAAGGACTCTAATTGCTTGGCAATATGCACCTGCGTGTCATAATCAGGTCCATACACTTCTGCCACAATAGTAGATAGTACAGGTGGTCCTGGTGGCACCTCTACAATTTTTATATTGGCATTGTATTTTTTACCCAAAGCTTGAATGTCAGGCCTAAAGAGACTTGCAATTTCATGACTTTGTGCAGTTCTATCGTGCTTATCTACCAGATTTACTTGAATATCTGCCACATTCCCTCCTGACCTTAGGTCGTAGTGACGCACCAAACCATTAAAAGTAATAGGTGCGGTAGTACCCACATAGGACTGATAGTGAACCACCTCTGGTCTTGTTCTCAGGTATTGAGCTACTTCTTGAGCCACCGCCGCTGTTCGCTCTAAGGAAGTTCCTTCTGGCATATCTATAAGTACTTGAAACTCATTTTTATTGTCAAATGGCAGCATTTTTACAGCGACAGATTTAGTAAAAAACAATCCCATTGAAGCCAACAATAACAAGGTCGTTCCTCCTAAAAATAAGACCCTTGTTTTTTTATTTTCAAGTAAGGGTCTTTCATATTTATTATAAATCTTATAGATCCATGATTCTTCTAATGTTTTCTCCGCTTTTGAAGCCGCTCCAGGAACTTCTTTTTCTCTTAAAAAAAGGTACCCTAAATATGGCGTAATAGTAAGGGCTACAAAAAGCGATAAGATCATGGCTATAGAAGCTCCAATAGGCATTGGGGACATATATGGTCCCATTAAACCCGAAACAAAAGCCATAGGAAGCACAGATGCAATAACGGTGAATGTGGCCAATATAGTTGGGTTACCCACTTCATTAATAGCGTATAAAGCTGCCTGCTTAAATGGCAAACGCTTCATTTTAAAATGCCTATGCATATTCTCTGCAATAATAATAGAGTCATCTACCACAATCCCAGTCACAAAAACCAAGGCAAATAGGGTAATCCTATTCAGGGTATAGTCCATCATATAGTAACTCAACAAAGTCAAAGCAAACGTTATAGGCACTGAAAGAAATACGACCAAACCTCCACGCCATCCCATAGAAAGCATGACTACTATTGTCACCGCTATAATAGCGCCAATAAGGTGCATTAATAATTCAGATACCTTTTGAGAAGCAGTTTCTCCATAATTTCTACTAACGGTTACCTGAACTTCATTTGGAATAAGATTTTCTTTTAAATCTTCTATTTTATTGAGGATTTGTTCAGAAATCTTCATAGCGTCTGCCCCTTTGCGTTTGGCCACTGAAAGTGTTACAGCAGGGTACTCTGAAGGGTATGCTGTTAGATCTTCCCCACTAGCGGCACCATAGCCCATGTGAACATAATCTATGGCTTGTTGGGGTCCATCTAGAATTTGTGCCACTTGTTTTAAGTAAATCGGGCTTTGACCCTTCACACCAATCACAATATTAGCAACTTCTGCTGCACTTGATAAAAAGGATCCTGTTTGAACGGTGAAATTCTGGTCCTGGGCATTAAAAGATCCGGTATTTAGTTGGGCATGATTGGCAGACAGCATTTGAGCTACCGTGTTAAAGTCCAATCCTGCTGCTGTTAATTTCTGAGGATCCAGCACCACACTTAATTGTCTATTTCTACCGCCAATTAATTTGGTGCTAGAAACATCTGTTATTTTCTTAATCTCTGAGTCTACCTCTTGAGCCAATTGCTTTATTTGATAGTCGTCCATCTGATCACTCCACAAGGTAATGCCCAGCATAGGAACGTCGTCAATAGCCCTTGTTTTGACCAGTGGCATGGTTACGCCTGCTGGCATTAAATCCATATGTTTATTGATCTCATTGTATAATTTTACATAGGAGCGTTCTATATCTTCTCCTACATAGAATTGAACAATCACCATGGCTTTTTCTTCCATAGCGGTAGCGTACACATACTCTACCCCTTTAATATTAGAGAGTAGTTTCTCTAAGGGCTTTATTACCCTAGCCTCAACAGCTTGTGGACTCGCTCCTGGATAACCAACAAAGATGTCTGCCATAGCAACGTCTATCTGAGGTTCTTCTTCTCTAGGAATCAAAAAAGAACTGTACACCCCTACTACCATAAATACAATCATGAGTAGTACAGTAAGCTTGGAATCTATAAATACTTTGGCAATTTTGCCTGCTAATCCTTCTTTCATAAATGATTAATTTTGAACGTCTAAGGCTACGCCGTTATACATTTTGGATTGGGCATGGAGCACATAGGTCTCCCCTGCTACCAAACCAGATAACACCTCCACAGATTCATTATGCTCTTGTCCTAAACGCAACCATCTCAGCATGGCCGTATTTTGCGCGCTAAGCACATACACTCCCTTTAATTGTCCTTTCGTTACTATGGCCTTTAATGGAACGTATAGTGTCTCTTTTTCTTTATTAGAAGCATTAAAATAAATACTGGCATACATTCCAGATAACAAAGGGGTAGTATCTCCATTTAAGGTGATTTTCACCCTGTATTGTCCTGCGGTGTTTTTGGAAGACAATCCAAGTTCAGTAATAGATCCTTTTAGCGTCCTTTCACTAGGGTGCACTTTAACCGTAACGGTATCTCCTATTTTATAATCTCCAATGTACTCACTTCCTACAGAGGTCCAAATGTCAAATCCATTACCCCCTTCTATTTCTAATAAAGGCATTCCCGGCTGAGCCATATCTCCCTGATTTATAAAACGATTGGTCACTACTCCATCATAAGGCGCCCTAATTTGAGTAAAAGCTTGTTGTGCTTTTGCCATTTCTAGCTGAGCCTTTGCTTGACTATAAGCAGTTTCAGCGCCCACAAAAGCTGTTTTAACCCCTTCGTATTCTCTAACGCTAACACTGTTTTTTTCAAACAACACTTTATAAGCAGCTAAATCATTTTGAGCCAATTTAAAAGCAGCCTCAGCAGCATTCACACCAGATTGTGCTGCTAATGCAGCAGCGTCTATATCTCTATTGAATAAGGTCATTAACACCGTTCCTTTTGAAACTTTATCTCCCAATGACACTGATATTTGCTGAACAGTCCCCATCATTCTGGTACTGAGATTACTCGTTTTTGAAGCGGCTAAATAACCGCCAGCTACTGCGTCCGTTACTAAAGGAGACGTCTTTGCTACTGCTGTACTCACTACCACAGCCTTTGAAGCACTGTTCACTGTTTCCTGTTTTTCTCCACAGCTCAATAGAGTAGCTAATGGGAATAGGGTTAAAAATATTTTGATCGTTTTCATGTCTGTGATTATTCTTGGGTTAAAAATTTTAAATATGCTTTGGTATAATTGTAATTAAAGATTGCTTGGGCGAAAGACAATGATTTCTGCGCCAACTGTGCCTGACTTTCCAGGACATCACTCGTGTGTGCTAATCCCGTTTCAAACCTGTTTTGGCTTATGGCCACCACTTCCTCCAATTGAGATACCGCCAAGCCAGCTGTTTCTAATTGTATACTAGCAATGTCTAGCTGACTTTTGGCCTTATTAAAAAGTAGCTCATTCTCATTTTTATACTGAACAGCCTGCTCAGCCGCTTTGTAGAAATTAGCCTTTGCTTTTTTAGCACCCCCAAATTGTTGGCCTCCTTTAAACAAGTTCCATTTTAGCTGAGCCCCAACCATATAGCTTTCTGCTCCAGTACCAAAAATAGAGGTGTCATGAAGCTCATAGGAACCAAAAGCATTTAATGTGGGTAAAAACTGCATCTGAGCAGCCCTATATTTATACTTCATAGCGTTGGTGACTAAATCCAAAGCTTGAATGTCGGCCCTTTTTAAAGGGCTATAGAAAAAATCCTGAGATTCTACAGCTAAGGCCAATGAATCTGAGGGAACATATTGAATATCCTGTGAGGCATTCATAAGCATGGCCACCTGGGCCGACGCTACCCTAACACCACTTCTAGCCTCTTCTAACTGTGCTTTTCGCTCTCCAACAGCTACCCTAACAGACAACACATCTGAACGTAATAAGTGCCCTGCTTCATACCTATCTTCTGCAATTTTCAAATAAGCATTCGCCGTTTTTAATGCCTTTTCTAATACAGATACAGCCTTGTAAGACAATTGCAGCTCCATATAGGCCCGTGTTAAAGAAAGCGTTATATAAGCTTTAGTTCTAGATTCTTTTAATTCCGTAGCTTCAAAAGCACTTTTAGCAGCCTTACGGTTCATAAAACCATCCATATTTAGTAAAGGTTGTTGCACACTGAAAACAGTGGCAAAATCTTTTGTTTCAGAAGGATTGTTAAGAATAATTGGATTAAAATCTGAGGCCTCTATCTGAGCCTGATTTAAACCCAAACCAAAAGCCATTAGTGGGTTATTCGTAGCTACTGCCGTATGACTCAAAGATACTTGTGGCAATAACACCGCTCTGGTTTGATTATAATCTCCCTGTGCGGCTAATGTTTCCGCAGCAGCTACTTTCAAATTTGGATTGTGCTCCATTACGGCTGCAGCAAAAGCTTCCTGCGAAATGGATTGCTGTGTTACTTCTTGCTCTTGTGCCACTAATTGTGCGGTGCTCCAGCAAAACAATCCAACATAAAATAAGGTACTGTATTTCATCTGTATGGTAATTTTATACAAATCTAAGGGCAACTTATTCCTTGGAGCGTAACAATAGTTACCAAGCGTTTGGGATAAAAAAAAGCGCCCTGTAGGGCGCTTTTACAATTTTAAAAGAGGGCGTATTATGGTCTTGTACCTCCATGTCCTCCGGCAACTACAATCAATATTTTGATGCTTAGAAAAACAAATACAAAAAATTGAATAATAGGATTAAATCTTTTAAAATGGGTATATCTAGAAATTTTCATAAGTATAAATTAAAGATTATTATTCAGGAATGAGCCACCAAAAAGGTTTCATTTTAGCTTTGTAAATAAAGGCATAGTGAAGGGCTAATTTTAACCAATGACCAGCCAATCCAATAGATCCAAAAGTTTTTCCTAACGCCCTTCCATGCGTATCTGGATATTTTTCAAAATCAGGAACAATAGGGAAAGTAGTAATGCTCACACCACTCCCCTTCAGTAAGCCGTATCCGGCCGATGCTATACAGGCAGCACCCATATTAGCCATAGAACCTTTATGAGCAGAAGTGTTTTTTCCTTTAATTCGGTCAATAATCGTATCTGCTACTAATTTAGCCGTTATACCAGAGGGCATTCCTGTTCTTGGCGGGGATGGGGAAATATCAGTACCATGAATACTTTTACGTGGTTTAGAAATTGCGTGTGGTGGTGCAAAAGCAATTCCTGGAGCAAAAATAGTATCAAAAGAAGGGTTCTGATACGTTTCTGGCCAATCTTGTGCACGCCATTGCTCATAAGGTTTTGGCGTATAATCTGCATCTACAACCATAAAACCTTTAAAAAGTTTCGGCGTAATATCTGAACCTTCTTTATTAAAAGCCTTAAAGCCATGTCCTGTAAAGGCTGGGATTAACATAGCAAAATCATAAGATATATGGGCATACGTACCATCTAATGTTTCATAATGCGCCTCATGATCTTTAATTTCATGAACCGCAGCGCCTAAAATAGCCTCTATGCCACGTTCTCTAAATATTTGAGACACCATTTCTCTAGAACTCACAGACGTACCCCCATAACTGAGTAACATCCCATCCATTCCAAAATCGCCCAACTCATATTCATTTGAAAGCCAAGTGATGGTAGCCATATCCCTCACTTTGTGTTTTCTCAATTCTTGTTCCACATTTAAGATGTATTCAAAAGCGGCACCTTGACAAGTCGCTTTACCGTGACCCGTACCTATTACAATAGATACTTTTTTCCCAGATTTCATTCTGTCTATCTGAGTTTTTAAACCTTCCCAAGCATGCTCAGCGTGCCCATATGTACACACAGAGTAGGTGCCATTTTCTCCTGGCACTAGTCCAGGCGTAGCGTCAAAAGCCAATTTTGGTCCGGTAGCATTGATTAAATAATCATAGGTCATCTGGGTTGTTTGCCCTTTCTTTTCACCCACCACATACTCAATAGTTACAAATGGTTTTTGAACTTCCATATTTCCTTCAGGCCAAAAATCAATTACTTTAGCCTGTTCGTATTGAATATTCTTTTTCTGGTAAACAGGAGCTAATGGGAACAGTAAAGATTCTGGCTTCATTCTACCAATTCCTACCCAAATATTAGATGGAACCCACTGATAATTGCTGTTTGGAGAAACCACTACAACTTCATGTGAATGGTCCAATTTTCTTCTTAAATGTGAAGCGGCTACATGACCTGCAATACCAGCTCCAAGTATAACTATTTTTGACATGGTTTAATGTTTATTTAAAATTAGGCATATAAAATCCTAGGCAGCGTAACATCTGTTACACAAACCCCTTATAATTAGATAGGTAAGAATTAATAACTGGTTTCGTCCAGTATTACCTTACCTTTAAAAGTTCTGTAAACAAAAAAGGTGTACCCTAGTACCAAAGGGGTCCCTATAGCTACAATAATTAACATTGTTTGGAGCGACAAAGTGGAAGACGCAGCGTTGTAAATATCAATATGATACAATGGATCTACTGTAGAAAGTAATAAATTAGGGTATAACTCTACTGCCACCAATACCATCATTAATGCTATGGTTAAGGTAGAAAACAAAAAAGCACTCCTAAACTTCTGCTTGGAAGCTAATCTAGGCACATTAGCAATACTCAAGAAAGTCAATAGTGGTACAATAAATAATATAGGTGTTTCTCTAAAATCATTAGACAAGTGAGGGATGTAGAGCAATGTGTACAAAGAAGTTATTCCAAAAGCTACCATGAAAAATATCATGCCTTTTTTTAATAAGGTAGCCATTTTAGCATATAATCTTCCTTCTGTTTTGAGTAGTAAATAAATAGCCCCATGGGTCATAAACAAACCAAGGGTAGTAAATCCAGTCATTATAGCATAGGGATTTAGAAATTCAAAAAAACCACTACCTTGGTACAAATATTTTGGACCTATAGCTATTCCCTGTAATACATTTCCCATGACAACACCCAAAAGAAAGGCCAATAAAATACTGGAAATACTATAAGAAATATCCCATGTTTTACGCCACCATAGCATGGGTTCTTTAGATCTAAATTCTATAGAGATAGCTCTAAATATTAGGCTCACTAAGAATAGCATAAATGGAATGTACATTGAAGAAAACAGAGTAGCATACATAACTGGAAAACCAGCGAAAAGCGCTCCTCCTCCAATAACCAACCACACTTCGTTTCCGTCCCATACAGGACCAATAGCATTTAATGCGATTCTTCTACTTTCTTCTTTTTTCAGAAATAAGTGCCAAGCACCCGCGCCAAAATCAAATCCATCTAAAATAGCATACCCAGAGAACAAGCCTCCTACTACTAAAAACCACCAAGTGGGATAATCAATTCCAAGTAAAGTCTCCATAACTATATTTTATTTACCTATTACTGCAGTTGCAATTCCTTTTGTATTTGGCCTATCCTGATCCTCATGAGTGTCAAATGGACCGTGCTTTATTTTCTTATTGAGAAGGTATATGAACAATGTGAATAATAGGGTATACACTAAAAGAAACAACACTAGTGAAAATATAATTTGATTGTCTGTAACTGCTTGAGAAAAGGCATCTGAAGTTCTTAATAAACCGTACACTACCCATGGCTGTCTTCCCATTTCTGCTGCAAACCAACCTACTTGATTCGCTATTTGAGGCAAAATTGCGGCGAATACAAAAATCCATAGCAACCATTTCTTGTCAAACAAGGTGCCCCTCCACCAATAAAAAGAAGCTAATAAAGTCAAGGCAATTAATGCCATTCCTATGGCTACCATTATATGATAAAATTGAAAAACTGCATTTACCTGCCCTGGCCTATCTTCAGGTTTAAAAGCATTCAATCCTTTAACGGGTGCGTCAAAATCATATTCCAATAAAAAAGATAAGCCTCCAGGAATTTTTAAACCACTCACCGTTTCATTTTCCTTGTCTACCCAACCAAATAAATACATGTCTGCTGGACCATTTTCATCAAAATGACCCTCTAAAGCAGCTAATTTTGCAGGCTGATTCACCGCTACCCCTTCTGCAGATTTATGACCAGTAAATAACTGCCCTAATGAAAATACAGTAGCTACAACTAGCGCAATTTTAAAAGCCGTCTTAGAAATAGCGACGTATTTTCCTTTCACCAAATAATAGGCATGCACACTCAAAACTAAAAATGCCCCTGACAAGAAAGCCCCTAGCCACACATGTGTAAGTCTATCTACAGAAGAAGGATTAAAAACCATCCCCCAGAAATCTGTGATTTCTGCCCTAGCCTCAAAACCTTCACCTACAATATGGTATCCTGCTGGAGTTTGTTGCCAACTATTTGCCACAACAATCCATACCGCAGAAAACATAGAACCTAAAAATACACCTATGGTAGAAACTAGATGCACCCAAGGCTTTACCCTATTCCATCCGAATAGTAATATTCCTAAAAAACCACTTTCTAAAGCAAAAGCAAAAATACCTTCAGCCGCTAGGGCACTTCCAAATATATCACCAACATACCTTGAGTAAACCGCCCAATTAGTTCCAAATTCAAACTCCATGACTATACCAGTCACTACACCAATCCCAAAAGTTAGGGCAAATATCTTAGTCCAAAATTTAGCTAGAGTGTGGTATTCTAGCTTTTTTGTTTTAATATACATGCTTTCAAAAACAACCATCAGAAGCCCCAATCCTATACTTAAAGGAGGGTAGATATAATGAAAGGCAATAGTGAAAGCAAATTGAATTCTAGCTAAAATTTCTGTTTCCATAATAGTATTTTAATCAAAGTTAGCTGTTGGAACTATAGCAATCGGTAACATAAGTTACCTTCAAAAAAAAAGGATGCCGTAGCATCCTTTTTTTATTTAAACATTTTCTCCTTTCATCATCTTATTCCAATATAAATAAGGTAACATATACTTTTTAAGCATCCATAAACGCCAGTGTTCTTTGGAGGAATCTCTGATCAGTAATTGTTTTAATTTAGGATCTGGAATAAAATTATTCTTATAATCAAATTCCGCTAGAACCATTTTCCCGTAACCAGTGACTAAAGGGCAAGAAGAATAGCCATTATAGGATTTATTTGTAGCTTCTTTATGTGCTAGTAACAACATTAGATTATCTACTACAATGGGAACTTGTTTTCTAATAGCGGCACCAGTTTTTGCGGTTGGTAAACCAGCTACATCTCCCAAACCAAAAATATTTTTATACTCCGTATGCTGCATACTTCCATGATCTACAGACAACCAACCAGCATCGTTGACCAAATTAGATTCTTTAACGAATTTAGGCGCTGTTTGCGGAGGAGCAAGATGAAGCATGTCAAATGGAATTTCAATAATAGCATCTCCGGACATTTTTTCTCCTAAGGCATTATTTTCATTAATCACACATTGATTTTCCCCTTCTGCTGTGTGCTTAAAATAAGCTATTTTTTTATCTGCATCTATCTTGAAAGGCGCGTAAAAAGGCTTAAAGTGAATTCCATAACGCTCTATCACTTTCATCAGGGTGTTTTTAATCACAGGCACACCAAAAATAACAGATCCTGGAGTAGCAAAAATAACATTGGTATCTTTCGCAACGCCAGATTTTCTAAAATAATCAGCCGCCAAATAGGCTATTTTTTGAGGGGCTCCACCGCATTTAATAGGTGTAGTAGGCTGGGTAAATAAGGCATTACCTCCTTTGAAATTTTTAATAGTTTCCCAAGTGTGCTTTGGATCGGTATAATTAGAACAAACAATCCCTTTCTCCATAGCTTCTGGAAGCCCTTCAATCAAGGATGGATCCATAACCAATCCTGGTGCAACCACTAAAAATTCATATCCAATTTGCCCTGAATTTTTAGTTTCTAAGGTATTTTCATCTGCATTGAATGAAGTGACAAAATCTTTTATCCAGCTAGCCTTTTTAGGAATTAAACTAGCCATAGATCTAGCAGTATTGTCATAATCATAGGCTCCTGCTCCCACCAAAGTCCATGCAGGTTGGTAGTAATGCGTATCTGCTGGGTCTATGATAGCAATATCTAAATGGTTGTTTTTCTTAAGTAACTGAGTAGCGGTCATTATACCGGCTGTTCCACCGCCTATAATAACAATTTGATGTTGTTTTTTCATTGGTCTGGTTAATGTTTAATCCTTAAATATAACCAGTCAAAACTTTAATCTTTGTAACAATTGTTACATTAATCCTTCTTTCCAATCTTACCTGTAGCACAACTAATGAATGAGTTGGCTTTTGATTTTAAAGTGTTTTTAGCTGTCACAGACGGGTAACCTAAACCTTCTAATAGACTCTTAACCTCTAATGCGTCATTAAAATCATGGTATTGAAAAGAAACCATGGCATTAGATACGTCTACAGAAACATCCTGAACATTAGGTAAAGAAGACAATGCTTTGTTAATTGTGTTAGCACAACCACCACACCTTAAATTTTGAACAATAATGGATGTTTTCATATGCGATTTATTTTTTATTATCTCCATGAGGTATAGCCTCCTCTAAGATCATATACTTCATTAAAGCCCAAAGTGACTA
>Ga0209771_1002339_pt1 | contig 11569 bp, 10 predicted proteins | sample SaaInl59LU_5_DNA_FD_184639 | JGI IMG/M metagenome (GOLD analysis project Ga0209771, IMG submission 184639) | Marine microbial communities from expanding oxygen minimum zones in the Saanich Inlet - ESP_59LU_5_DNA (SPAdes) (version 2) | ecosystem: Environmental > Aquatic > Marine > Intertidal zone...
CTTACACACAAGGCCCAGCAGGCGGGTTATCATGCAAAAGTAATTACGAGTGGCCGATATGTTAATGATTCAATGGGTTTTTATATTGCCAAACAAACGGTTAAAAAGATACTAGCTCAGGGCAAGCATATTCAAGATTCGAAGGTATTAGTGATGGGTGCAACATTTAAAGAGGACGTTTCAGATATTAGGAACTCAAAGGTTATTGATATTGTAAATGAACTAAAATCATTTCAAGTACAAGTAGACTTGGTTGACCCTCATGCAAGTTCGGTAGAAATGGAACATGAATATGGTATCCCTTTAGCTTCAGAAATCTCTAAAGATTATGATGCTGTTATTGTTGCTGTAAATCATGCTGTTTATATCAAACATGATGAGGCTTATTTCCAATCCTTATTAAAGGATAAAAACGGTGTATTTGTCGATGTAAAGGGGATTTTTAAGGGTCAGATGCATGATTTAGATTATTGGAGCCTATAATATGAGTAAACGAACGATTTTAATTACTGGAGGAGCGGGATTTATAGGTTCACATGTCATAAGAAGATTTATAAATAATTATCCGAACGATACGATCATAAATGGCGACGCCTTGACTTATGCCGGAAACTTGGAGAATTTACGTGATATCGAGGCGGCTCCAAATTATGTATTTGAAAAACTTAATATAACAGATAATGCTTCTGTTCGTTCCGTTTTTGAGCGTTTTAAGGTTTCTCATGTCATTCATTTGGCTGCAGAGTCTCACGTCGACCGATCGATTGAAGGGCCAATGGAGTTTGTGCTTTCAAATGTAGTGGGTACTGTCAATTTATTAAATGCCGCGAAAGAGTTTTGGACTTCAGGTGAACATGTTTTTCATCATGTTTCAACAGATGAGGTTTATGGTTCATTAGGTGACCAAGGGCTATTTACTGAGGACACATCTTATGACCCTAGAAGTCCATATTCAGCCTCTAAGGCTTCATCTGATCACTTTGTACGAGCTTATTTTCATACTTATGGATTGCCAATCAAAATATCGAATTGTTCCAATAACTATGGAAGTCATCATTTCCCTGAGAAATTGATTCCACTTATGATTCATAATATTCTCAATAAGAAGGCGCTTCCTATTTATGGTAAAGGAGATAATATTCGCGACTGGTTATGGGTCGAAGATCACGCCAGCGCAATAGATGCGATTTTTACAAGTGGTCGTCTCGGAGAGGCTTATAACGTTGGTGGTCTAAATGAATGGACAAACATAGAACTGGTTCGTTTCTTGTGTCGTTTAATGGATGAAAAATTGGGCAGAAAAGAAGGAGAATCAGAGCAATTGATTACCTATGTAAAAGACCGCGCAGGTCATGATAAACGTTATGCCATTGATGCAACAAAGCTAGAAGAAGAACTTGGCTGGAAACCATCTATTACTTTTGAGGAGGGTCTCTCTAAAACGGTAGATTGGTATTTAGAAAATAAGAGTTGGGTTGAACAAGTTACAAGTGGTTCTTATAAAGATTATTATCAGATGATGTATAGTGATCGCAAGTAATGGGTTTTTTTGGAAACATATTTAAAAAGCAAGAAAAGCTCGAGCCTTTTGATATCGGTAGGCTTAAAGTTGATATCCATTCTCATTTAATACCAGGTATTGACGATGGCGCTCAAGATATGGATCAAGCTATTGCCATGCTTGCGAAATTCGAACGTTTAGGCTTCAAAAAGGTAGTTACCACGCCTCATGTGATGACAGATTCTTTTCCGAATACAAATAAAATCATTTTGGATGGGCTTGAGGCATTAAGGGTTGAAGCAAAGAAATCTGGCTTGAAGATCGAAATAGATGCCGCCGCTGAATATTATTTTGATGAGACCTTAATGCCTAAAATTGCGAATAAGGAGCTTTTAACTTTTGGTGACAATTATGTTCTTGTTGAGTTTGCATTTCATTCAAAACCTCAATTTTTAGAGCAACTATTTTTTGAATTAAAAGCAAAAGGTTACCGTCCTGTCGTAGCTCATTTTGAGCGTTATATGTACTATTTAGGCGCCATAGATAAGGCTGAAGCGTGGCGTAAAAACGGCGTAAATATTCAAATTAATCTTAATTCTTTGTCAGGTCAATATGGTCCGGAAGTAAAAAAGCAAGCGGAAAGACTAATCGATGCTGGAGCCTTTGATTTCGTTGGTACTGATTGTCATCGTATTGAACACTTGTTATTACTTGAGGAAAACCTCACCAATCCATATATTCATAAAATCGGAAATTACTTGGTGAAAAATCTAGTGATTTGAGGCTTTATCTATTGCGACATGCAGATGCCTCATCTTCATCTGAGGGAGATTTTCAACGGGAATTATCCAAAAAAGGAATCGCTCAATGTAAAGCTTTAAGTGGGTTTTTATCACCAAAAATAAAAGAAGACGCAATAACCATTCATAGTTCAGCTTCACAAAGAACGAGGCAGACACATTCGTATGTTTTTGATACATTAAATACAACATTCCATCAAACTCTTTATTTGGCTACAGCACAAGATCTGCTTCAATTTATATGCGGGCTAAATACGACAAGAAATATTATTTTGTTGGGTCATAATAATGGGCTTTCTAATTTCGCGAGTTATTTAACAGGAATTTCTGTTGGGATGCAAACAGCATCTTGTTTAGCACTAGAGTTTTCATGTGAGCAATCGAATATGATTTCTAAAGGGACGGCGGAAATAATAACCTTTTATAGATGTCAAATAAGTTAATTGCCCTATTTTTAATCCTCAGCTATGCTCAAAAATGAATTAGAAAAACGATTCGCTACACTTCACCCGTTATCAAAGGACGGAGAAGATTATTTTTTTATTGCAAAACCCGATGATGCAGCCTGTAATATATTGATGACCTCAGGCCTTAACGAATATGGGATGCCTTCACAAGTTTCGACTAAATCCTTAGTACATAAAGAACTTTATTTTTTATTGCCTGAATATTGGGTTGTTGCAGATATAGAAAAAGAGCAATTTCAGTGGTTGTTTCAAACTTTGCGGAAACTTAAGAAGCACGTGATTGAAAAGAAAACTTGGTTTGCAGATGGTCATACCATGCTTGCGAATGAAGAAGGGAAACAATTATCAGATCAAATGAAACAAACATATTTAATGTTGAGTGATCCTGTTTTTTTAGAAAAAGAATTGGCGCCAATGTTCGTTGATTCAAGGGACGTGAGCTTTTTATCAGTTGTTCCAATTTTTCGTAATGAATTTCAGCATAAACAAGCATTTGGAACGGATAAACTCATTTCGCTTTTTGAAACCTATCAGGTGACCGAGCGACTTGACGAATACAGAACGAATTTAGTTAAATCCCGCTGGAGAAGAATTTTTGGATAATGAAGCAGGACAATCTTAAAGCACATGTTGCGCTGTTTCTTGTGAATGTATTGTATGGTGCTGGTCATCTGTTGGCAAAGGGTGTAATGCCGCAGTTTTTATCTCCACCTGTATTTATATTTTTAAGGGTCTCAGGTGCAGTGCTCTTTTTTTGGGTCCTTTCTCTTTTTATTAAAAAAATAAAAATAACTAGAGCTGATCTACCCAGGTTTTTAGCCTGTGGTTTATTCGGGGTTGCATTGAATCAGATGTTCTTTTTTCATGGATTAAACTTGTCTTCTTCAATAAATTCAGGGATTATAATGAGTATGAATCCAATAATGGTAGCTGTTTTATCTTTTTTTCTTCTGAAGGAAAGGCCATCTTACCAGCGTTCCATAGGTGTACTTATTGGTGCGATTGGAGCAATATTACTCACGCTAAAAGGCTCAGTGCAGGCCGGGGAATCTACGCTTGGCGACATCTTTCTTTTCATTAATGCGATTTCTTATGCCTTTTACTTGGTTTTGGTTAAACCCTTAATGTTAAAATATGCGCCGATAACGGTTATAACTTGGGTCTTTACATTCGGGCTCTTATTTATTTGTCTTTATCCGCCAACAATTCAAGAATTAGTGCGAACAAGTTTTTCTGGTTTTCCAAATGCGATTTACATTAAGATTGCCTATATCATCTTAGGTGTTACCTTCTTGACCTATCTTCTGACGATATACGGCTTGAAATTCTTGAGTGCTACGGTCTCGAGTTCCTACATATATTTTCAACCGGTTCTGGTCATATTATTTGCATTTTTATTTTCGTATATCGGTTGGTCCGAAGATTATACAGATACAATTACCCTTCAAAAGTTGGGATATATGCTGCTTATTTTTGTGGGGGTATATCTTACTTCAAGAACATCAAAAAAACGACAATGACAAAACAACTCATTATTCATTTTATTATTGGTTTAAATATTATTTCAGTAGTTGCTCAAAAAAGAGCCATCGAAGCTCAGGATTACAAGACCTGGAGGTCTATTTCATCCAGTTCGATATCAAATGATGGAACTTTGATTGGATATGAAACAAAACCTCTAGAAGGAGATCCAACAATGTATATCCGTCGGGAGTTACCAAATTCCAAACAATTTGTACTCGATTCTTTTGAACGGGGAACGGATATTTATTTTAACAAAAAAAGTACACTCTCTGTTTTTCGAATTGTACCAGGATATGATACTATTCGTTCGCTGAAGCTGAAAAAAGTAAAGAATAGTAAATGGCCAAAAGATTCGCTTTGTATTATCGATAATAAAGAGAAAACAATAGTAAAAGTACCCAAGCTTAAAAAGTTTCATTTGTCAGCAAAGGGTAATACTTTTTGTTATCTGTATCAGCGTTCAACTAAGAAAGGAAGTCCGTGGCATTTATTTTCTAAACACAAACCTCAAAAGCACGAAAATGTTCTTAGGGTATATACAAAGTATCCCAAAATTTTATTAGAAATAGAAGGGGTTTCTGATTTTATTTTATCTGAAAATGGAATGCGCTTGGCTATTCTTAAGAAGGCTAAATCTGAAAAGTCATTTAGTGTTTTTATTTTTGATTTAAGATCTAAAAATCCAGTTCGTGAATTTGATGCGGCTCAGAAATTCAAGCTTTCTGCGTGGTCTGAGTCTGGTGACAAGTTCGCTTTCTTTCAAAATCAGGATTCAAGTCTCGAGAATTATGAGTTGCATGTTTATGACTTGAGTAAAAATAAATCAACGGTGATAGGAGCTTCGTTTATTGAAAACGCCGGATTTAAGGATAGCTTGCCCTCTATTCATCAGACGCCAAAGTTTTCTAAAAACGGACGGTTTTTGGTGTTAGGTATGTCAAAGCGATTAACCGAGGAGCCAAAGGATTCAATATTAGAATCGGAGAAGGCGCATGTGGATGTTTGGCATTATTTGGACTTAAAGATTCAGCCCCAGCAGCTCAAAGAGTTAAAGCGAGAAAAAAAGAAATCAAACTGGTTTGTCTATAATTTTGATGCTCTTGAATTAAATAGATTAAATAACGACACTTTAGCACTTAGTTTTGAAGAGGACTTTGAGAACCGTTACCATTTGGCGAGGTCTTATGAAGCTTATGCTATTTCATCTCAATGGAGTTATCCATGGTCAAGAGACCTATACCGTTTGGATATAGAAACACAAAAAAAAGATCTTGTTGCTACCAATGTTCTTTTTGGCGGCGCACTTTCTCCTAATGGTGAAGTCTATACCTATTTCGATCCGATTCAATCACAGCATATGGCGCTTAACATAGAGCTTCAGGATACCATTTGTTTAACTTGTGGTATCGATTCTATAAAATGGGCAAGAGATAAAAATGGATTACCGGCACTCGCGGGTCCTGAGCAGATTTATGGCTTTTCAAGAGATATGTGTTATTATTTTCAGTCTCGGAGAGACATCTGGTTTTATGACTTTAAAACGAATAGTCTACAATGTCTAACGAGTTATGAAGGAAAGGCAAGAAACATTAAACTTTCTCTTCGAAAGAAGGAATCAGACAGTCTATATGTAGATCTGGAAAACGCATACATCTCAGGATTTAATAAAGTGAATAAGGGACTTCATATATTTGAATTACGCCTTCATGAAGGACATTACGATCTCATTGAAAACTTAGTATCTCCTCATAAATTATTGAGTCTAGACTGGGCGAATGAAGCCGATAAAGTATTGATCAGAAGAAGTAATGTAAACGAGTATCCCGATCTTTATTTAGGAGATTCGGGATTTAAGAATCTCGAACGTATTTCGGATGTAAACCCGCAACAGAAAGACCTTAAATGGTCTACTGTAGAACTTGTTTCTTGGAAGAGTTATGATTCTGTTCAATTAGAAGGACTCGTTTATCTTCCTGAAGATTATGACAATGCCAAAAGATACCCTATGCTTGTCTATTATTATGAACTGAATGCTGACAATCTTCATAGTTACCGTTCCCCGCGCCCTTCGGCGAGTATAATAAATCCTGTTGAATGCGCGTCAAACGATTATATCGTTTTTGTTCCAGATATTAGATATAGGACTGGTTACCCCGCAAGGTCTGCTTATGATGCGGTAATGAGTGGAACCGATTTCATGCTCAAAAATTATGCGGTAGATTCGTTAAAAATGGGTTTGCAAGGTCAAAGTTGGGGTGGGTATCAAACCGCACAACTCATTACGATGACAGAGCGGTATGCTGCCGCAATGGCTGGTGCTCCAGTGAGTAATATGTTCTCTGCATACGGAGGGATTCGATGGGGTTCAGGATTGAATCGACAATTTCAGTATGAAGCAACGCAAAGTAGGATAGGGCAAACCATTTGGGAGGCGCCAGAGATGTATTATGAAAACTCGCCAATCTTCCATCTTCCTAAAGTCACAACACCTTTATTAATCATGCATAATGATGCAGATGGGGCTGTGCCATGGTATCAAGGTATTGAAATGTATAACGGAATGCGCAGACTCGGAAAGCCTTGCTGGATGTTGGTTTACAATAAGGATGGCCACAATTTGAAGAAATTACCGAACAAGTATGATTTAAGTAAACGAATGGGTCAATTTTTTGATCATTATCTCAAGTCTGCGCCAATCCCGATATGGATGAGTAGCGGTATTCGCGCTATCGACAAAGGAGAAAAGAATGGCTATGGTTATGACGAGGAGGAATAGGCTACTCATTCTATCTTTTTCCTGCGTATTCATAGGGGTGGGGATACTGAGCTTAATCCCCCCTAGTTCAGGAATTGAGATGGGTGAGCATGATAAATGGAATCACTTTATCGCATATCTGATCCTTGCCTTGAATTGGTGCTTCATCAAGAATAAGCGAGGTTTTTTTTTCGTGGGGCTTTTGCTTTGTGCCTGTTATGGTTTATCGCTTGAATACTTTCAAGGTTATGTGCCTGGAAGAGTTCCTTCGTGGTTGGATGCTTTGGCCAACGCAGGAGGCGTTGTGACAGGGCTTATATTGTTTGCGAGTAAGAAACGTTTCTTCTAAACCAAGTTATTCAATTTATTTTAGGAGGTGTTGTACCCTTTTGATTTTTTATATGATAAATGACTTTTAATTCCTTCTCCTTTTCTGAGGATTCTTCCTCATCTTCTCGAATTTTCTGCCAGTATTGGCCCTCAAGGTCAGGAGGTTCAATCCCCAATTCTTTTTCTATTTCGTATACATATTTGGGGCGCTGAGGCCCTTGTTTTCGGTATACAAAACCTAAAATGATACCAACAATGAATCCCATGAAATGACCCTCCCAAGATATTCTAGGTGAAATCGGAAGGATTCCCCAGATCAAGCTTCCATAAACAAACACAATAAAAAGTGATATCGCTTGTAAGGGTTTATATTTCCTGAGTGTACCCGATGTGAAGAGAAAGGCAACTAGGCTGTATATTACACCACTCATCCCAATGTGATAAGCCCCCCTGTTCGCAGCAAAAAGCCAAACACCTAGTCCCGTAAAAACCCAGCTGAAAATCAGTACTCGAAATGCAATCTCCTTATAAAAGTAGAAGAGAAGGGTTGTGAGAAGGAAGATTGGAATAGAGTTGTTAAATATGTGATTGAAGCTTTCACTTGAATGTACAAAGGGCATTAGTAATATACCTTTCAGACCTGATAGGTCTGTTGGTAAAACTCCTAGTTTATAGAACGGGAATAAAAATAAGGTATCGGCCCAAAAGACAACCCAAATCGAAAGTAGTAGAAGAAATGCTGGGAGTATTGATCTTCCAAAACTTTTATCAAATTGATTTTGTTCTATCATAAGAATCATGCTTCAAAGAGTATGCCTTTATAAAAATCATGACAGAATGTCAATCAAGATATTAAAATTTGCGTTCGAAGTTGTAATTTTGTAATACATGGAAATTCGAAATAAAGTTAAGGAAAGTAGTTTGATTCAAATGGACTTGGCATCTTTCAAGCCAAATTGTGAAATTATTTCTATTGATTTGTCTGAGCAGTTATGGAAGGGGCTTGTCCTTAAAGAAAAAGATTTTCGTAGTTGGATAAAAGATACTGATTGGACTTATTATAAAGATAAAGCGGTTTTTATTTATTGTTCAACAGAAGCTATAATTCCTACATGGGCATTTATGCTTGTGACTGCTAGCTTGAATGATATTTGTTCAATTTCTCTTGTTGGTTCTGAAGAAGATTTACAGCGTATTTTAATTGTAAAAAATATTGAAAAACTGGCTCTAAACGATTTCACGGATGAACGGTTGATTATCAAGGGGTGTGCCGATATACCGGAACCCGCTTTTGCCATGTCTGAGCTTGTTAAAAAATTGCAACCTGTAGTCAAATCAATTATGTACGGTGAGCCTTGTTCAACTGTACCTATCTACAAGCGTAAAAAGCCTTAATTTTAACATATGGCAGGTTCATCATTTGGTACAATTTTTAAACTTACTTCTTTTGGAGAATCTCATGGCATAGCATTGGGAGGTATTATAGATGGCTGTCCTTCTGGCGTAAAAATAGATTTCGACCTTATTCAAAATGAACTGAACCGAAGAAGACCAGGTCAAAACAACTTTGTTACAGAAAGAAAAGAGGCGGATGAGGTTGTTTTTCTGTCTGGTATGTTTGAAGGTAAAACAACAGGGACTCCCATCGGCTTTACAATTCAGAATAAAGATCAAAAATCAAAAGACTATTCACATCTTAAAGATAACTACAGACCCTCTCATGCAGATTTTACGTATGATAAAAAATATGGCGTACGAGATTATCGGGGTGGCGGACGTTCAAGTGCACGAGAGACGGTTTGTCGTGTTGTTGCAGGAGCAATAGCGAAACAAGTGTTGAGGAAGGTTGGGATACAATTCTCCACTTATGTCACTCGGATCGGAACTGTTGACTATGATTCCTCGATATTTTTTAGTCAAAAGGAAATTGATGTCTCACCGTTGAAATGCCCGAGCAAAGATGTGTCCGCTGAAATGGAGAGGTTGCTTTCTGACTTTAAAGCAAAAGGGGATACTTTAGGCGGTATAATTCAGTGCGTAATAAAGGACGTTCCCATAGGGTTAGGTGAACCTGTATTTGATAAACTGCATGCAGATCTTGGGAAAGCCATGCTTTCAATCAATGCCGTGAAGGGTTTTGAATATGGCTCAGGTTTTCAGTCTGTTGGTATGACAGGAAGTGTTCATAATGATTCTTTTGATACAAATGGCAAAACAAAAACTAATAATTCAGGCGGTATTCAAGGCGGCATTTCAAATGGTATGCCAATTGTGTGTAGAGTTGCATTTAAACCTGTTGCCACAATTATGAAAGACCAAGAAACGATCAACTCAAAGGGGGAACCTGTCATTATAGAAGGTAAAGGGAGGCATGATGTATGTGTTGTCCCCCGGGCTGTGCCGATTGTAGAGGCAATGGCATCGCTTACTATTCTTGATCATTTTTTAAGACAAAAATCAAATCAGATATAAAACAGTTATGATTCAAAGAGTTCAATCAATTTATCTTTTTCTAGCTATCCTTTGCTTAGGGTCAACCTGTACTGGCCTGGAATTCTTTCGTTTTGTTCAGGCAAACGAGATAGTTTCCTTAAATGTTTTTGGAGCGCAGACTATTGTGGATGGTGCTGCTTCTGAAATCTATAAAGAAGTGCCAATTTATTTATCAGTCATTGGATTGTGTTTGTTTATGTTCATGACACTCATGAGCTACAAAAACATAAAACGTCAGCTAAAGTGGGTTCGTAGTTTGACTTTTCTATACTTCTTGATTTTAATTGCCTCTATTGTTTATTATTACTTCGGAGGCACTCTCTTCTTTAGTGGGGCATATTTAAAAGAGTTGGGCATAGGTTACGCTTTACTTGTAGCGGGTTTTCCTTTTTGTTTTTTGGCACAACTCGGAGTTAAAAAGGACAAGAAATTGCTTGATTCTTTAAATAGATTGCGATAAAATAATGCGTCTAGTCCTTTTGATTGATTGCTGTAGTTTTATCTTGAATCAATAAAGAAACACTTTTTTGAAGGATTTCTAACTCCACTTTTAAATCTTGAAATTCCTCATTCTTTAATTTTAATGCTGCGTTTTCAAGTTCAAGTGCTTCTACTCTTTTAAGTAAAGCTTGTGTTGCAGATACATTCAGCATCGATATGGCCTGATAGTCAACAGTTCTAAAGTCGTTGACTTCTCTACCATAAACGAATACTTTACCTGTGTGATTTAGATTCGTTTTAATTAAGTTCGCGGTAGCTGAAACTACCGTTGTGATCTCCTCCTTATTTTCAAAAATCAAACGAATACGCTCACCTGAACTTAAATTGTTTTGAATCTGAATTATTCCTGCTTTACAGTCGGCCAGTTTATAAATGTCAGGAATGCAGTTCGTCGATTTTGAAACAGCCTGAGGGTAGACTTTTTCAAGCTGTTGCGCCACGGCCTTCTTTACTGGCTTTTCTCCATGAGAAGGGTCTATCATGTGATAATCTGTTACCTCTATTTCATTCAGCGTTGCAAGATCTTGTTTTGAATTTGAAAGCCCGTCAATATTTTTTATTCTTTCATCAGAAATCGCATTAAATTCTCCAGCAACAATGCGGTGTGTAGCGAAAATACTTGTATTTAAGTTTGTGCCTGCTGCGGTACCTGTATTCGGTCCAGTCGCATAGTATGTAAAATTCCCAAAGGGATCGGAATAGTAGCCGTTTACATGAAGTAGCCCTTGTGAAGGCGTATTAGTATTGATCCCCACACGGCCATTTCTAACCACTAAATCTTGACCGTTAGTCGCATTTGTACCATCTGTTGTCGTAATAAAAACAGCATCGTATCCATTAAGTCTTATTCCGTCGACTGTCGGTTCATACATGAGGAAATTGTCCCCATCTATAGCGTCTTTAACTTTGTATTTGAAGGGGGAATTTATGGAAATATCGCCATTTGCAACCTCTAATTTAGTTCCAGGTAATGAGGTGCCTAATCCAATATTCCCACCTGCATTAAATAAATTATTGTTGTCTACTACCCACGTTGTTCCATCCCAGAAAGTTGTATTTCCAACCAATGTACCATTTGGTAGAATGCCATCATCACCATTTTCACCTTGAATTCCTTGTGGGCCAGTTTCACCTTGAATTCCTTGCGCGCCAGTTTCACCTTGAATTCCTTGTGGGCCAGTTTCACCTTGAATTCCTT
>Ga0209771_1002343_pt1 | contig 11547 bp, 9 predicted proteins | sample SaaInl59LU_5_DNA_FD_184639 | JGI IMG/M metagenome (GOLD analysis project Ga0209771, IMG submission 184639) | Marine microbial communities from expanding oxygen minimum zones in the Saanich Inlet - ESP_59LU_5_DNA (SPAdes) (version 2) | ecosystem: Environmental > Aquatic > Marine > Intertidal zone ...
AGGTGCCAGACATGGGCCAAGACAATTGCGCGATCTTTCAACGATGATCAGGGCGGTGCATCCCTATACAGGGGTAAATCCTTTCAAGCTGGTCAATTGTGCTGATTTAGGCGATTGTCCGGTTAATCCAGCCGATATTCAAGATTGCTTAACGCGAATCACTGATTTTTACGGCGAAATGTATGACAAGAATATCATTCCCCTGACCGGTGGCGGTGATCACCTTGTTTCGCTTCCCATTTTGCGGGGGATTAAAAGCAAAGACCCATTATCAATGATTCATATTGATGCGCATACTGATCTTTTTGACGAATATTTTGGCGGCTCAAAATTCACCCATGGCACGCCATTTCGCCGCGCCATTGAAGAGGGGCTTTTGGATCCGACGCGCGTTGTGCAAATCGGCATTCGCGGCACCATGTATGATGGTGAGGATATTAAATGGGGAAGGCAGAATGGTGTTCACATCATTACCATAGATGAAGTCTATGAGACCGGGCTAGATGCCGTCATGCACAAGGCGCGTAAAATCGTCGGTGATACCCCAACCTATGTCAGTTTTGACATTGATGCGATTGACCCGTCCTATGCGCCAGGTACCGGAACGCCTGAAATCGGTGGATTCACGTCATATGAAGCCCAACGGATTGTCCGCAAGTTAGCGGGGCTTAATTTAATTGGTGCCGACCTTGTCGAGGTGTCCCCACCTTTTGACCCATCTGGAGGAACAGGGTGGGTGGGGGTATCCATTATGTTTGAATTGCTGTGTGTTCTCGCAACCGCAACCGAAAAGAATGCATAAATTGGCTTTTCAACCCAACTATCGTCTCTAAATGAGTAAATCTCGCAACGTTTATCTCAGCATTTACTCAGTTTTGGTGAGTTTTTTGATGATAATATATGTGCAGCATTAAAATTCAATTATCAAACTGCAAATCTGTGATTTTAATTTAAGGCCTGAAATTTATGCCGATTATTGAATTCCTGCTCAACATTGCCGGCGCAACTGTTCTCTTATTGTTTGCAGTCAAGATGGTGCAGACAGGGGTTGAACAGGCTTATGGACCATCATTCCGGCGAGTTATGATGCGTTCCAGGGCAAAGTTAAACGCGACATTTTGTGGCGCCCTACTTGCCGTCATCATGCAGTCTTCAATGGCAGTTACGATCCTGGTTTCAGGGCTTCTGGGTTCATCTGTGCTTTCCTTTGAATTAGGCTTGGCAGCCACACTAGGGGCTGACCTTGGCTCAGCGCTGGTGATACAGTTTCTTAGCCTCGACATTCGGTGGCTAGCGCCACTTATGCTTGTAGTGGGCGGGCTGATGCTCCTTAAATCTGAAACGCCACTATTCAGGCAAATCGGTCGGGTTATAATGGGTGTAGCGTTAATACTGCTAGCTCTAAGCCTCATCCGTACCAACGTGTCACCACTCAGCAACAGCAGTTTCCTGCCAAATTTTGCCTTAATCCTTGAGCGCGATTTCTTAACTGCTTTTCTGATGGGGGCTCTCTTAGCCTTTCTGTTGCATTCATCTGTTGCCGCCGTACTGATGTTTGTGGCGCTCGTAGCAAGCGAGGCTCTGCCGCTAATGGTAGGTGTCTCGTTAGTACTCGGAGCTAATTTTGGCTCGTCGCTTCTTCCAATTTGGATGACCCGCACGATGTCACCGAAGGCACGCCAACTACCGTTAATGAACCTGTTCATCCGGGGTGGCGCCGCGTTTGGCATGGTGGTGATGGTAAATCGCATACCGTTGTTCGGACTTCTATCAGAAATCCATGTGGGGCAGCAGATAATACTCACTCACATCATATTTAACGCAATGTTACTTGTAGTTATCCCATTTAGCGAATTGATTGGAAGATGTGCGGCACAATTGTTGCCAGAACACCACGCTCCAAACGAGGATGTACCAGCACATTATCGCTCTGTGCTTGATAAAAACACTCTGGGCACCCCAGCACTAGCATTGGCATGTATTCAGCGCGAGATTCACCGCATGCTGCTACTTACACAGGATATGATGCTCCCAATTATGACCCTGTTTGACAGATATGATAAACAACAAAACAAAAAAATTATCGAAAACAACAAGCGTCTTAATGATGCGTTTGATGGTATTCGCCATTATTCTGGTGAACTTTCACAGCACATCACCTCAAACAGCCATCGTCGCCAGCTCCGTCACCTCCTTGAGTTCGCGATCGCCATTGAAGCTGCAGGGAATATCGTTGCTAAAACCCTGTCGCCACTGGCTTTAACCCGTGCAAAAGAAGATCTTCGCTTTTCCACTAAAGGCCTAAGTGAGCTAGAAGGAATGCATGACCGCATCATTGCTAACATTTCACTCGCGAGCAACGTGCTTGTCTCCCGTGATGTGGACATCGCACGACAGCTAGTGGAAGAAAAGTCTGAGCTCTCTCGCCGGCAGAGAAAGAGCCGAAAAAGCCATCTTAAGCGCCTTGCTACTGGCCTCACCGAAAGCCTTGAAACAAGCGATTTGCACCTTGAAACCAGCCTTGCTTTTAAGGAGTTCAATAGCCAAATCGCTACCATCGCCTACCCTATTCTCTCGCGCAAAGGAAAGCTCCTTAATTCGCGGCTAGTTGACGAAGATTAAAAAGTGAATCCTGACACCTATTATGTCATTTATTTCAATTGATGCTGATGCGATCAGACTTAATCGAGGTAACACCCTTTTGCCAACGTCATTCAGTAGCATGAAAGGGCTCCAATAAATCTGGTTGGATACCACTTAGGCAAATGGATAGAAGCCAGCGAATGGCACACCTTTCCGGTCAACCCTTGGTGCCTAAGTCAGGTGAGTTTACAACGATGAGCTACTAACCTTGCTAAGTCTGGGCTCAAAGCCAAAAAACAAACAACTTGAGGCTGAAGGTAAGGGAAAAGGTCAAACGAACGACATTTCATACGCGGCGCTGCATCTCAAAAAATACCACGCATAATGCATCCAATAAGATGAACTGAACTCTTTCTTAGTGTAAGCTGTTTATGGTTCCGAAACCCCTGACAACGGACCTTTAGTAGAGCTAAACCACAAACACGTGAAGGTTTTCAGCATCTGAATTAAACTTTTGGAAAGAAACCTAACCATGAGCCACGCCATAGTTTTTTCCACTTCGGAAAAGTATGTGTCCTGCAAAAACACGCTACGAAGCAAAAACAAAAACTTAGAAACGGCAAATTTCTGGTTAGAAAGATTTCGACTCGAACTCCAACCATTTTATCCGCAGGGTAATGCGCAGTGGCTTCATTATGGGCTAGCCGCCGAGATTATATGTAAACCCGAGGAGAGCTTCACAATAAGCGAGGCTCTTAACACAGATTCCTTTCTCGCTCTGAGAACGAGAGCATCAGTGGAGAATATAGATGTAAATATTGTTGCGCTGCAGGAACGCCGAAAAAAACTTCTAATTGCTGATATGGATAGTACGATTATCACTTCCGAGTCTCTCGATCAATTGGCGCAATTGGCTGGAGTAGGGGGCGCCGTAGAGGCTATTACAGAGCGCTCTATTGCCGGCGAGATAGATTTTTCAGAAGCTCTTGTCGATCGCGTAAAATTGCTTGCTGGCGAGCCCGTCGAACTTCTGGAGGCACTGCTTGATCAGGTTGTTTTGAATGACGGAGCCGTAAGCCTTGTGCAAACCATGCGCGCAAATGACTCGAAATGCTATCTTGTTTCTGGCGGATTTGACTTTCTGCTTGGTCATGTTTCGAGTCTTTGTGGTTTTCACGGCTATCATGGCAATCACATGTTAATAAATGAAAACGTTATCACGGGAGAGGTGTCGCGGCCCATTCTTGATCGCAAAGCAAAAGCAGAATATTTGACAGAGTATTGCACACGCTTGGGCATAGACATTTCTGCAACGGCCTCAATTGGAGATGGCGCTAACGACCTCGAAATGCTGAGCCATTCTGGGATGGGGGTCGCTTTCCAGGGCCAAAGGCTTCTTCTTGATACAATACCACTGCAGCTGAACTACACTAACCTTCTCGGCTTACTTTATCTTCAAGGGTATTCCGCAAAGGAGTTTGTTGTAACCTGAACGGAACAAATGCCGGTATTCTTGTCAGAATACATCGGGTGTCTGCGTGCGCCAAAAAAGAGAGCTGCTGTCAATTCAGTGATGAATGTAATACAAAATTCTCTTGAGCCTTTGTTTCAATCGCTCCGGGCCGAAATTGACGGACTCTGTCTATTGCCGATTGCAAAGGAATGCCAAGGTCAGCCAAAATTATTGCAGCAATAGTCCCAGAACGGCCCAACCCCCCCATACAGTGGATTGCAATCGAAAGATCTCTGTTAATTGCTTCCAAAAGTTGTGGACGAATTTTATTTAATCCATATAACGTGTCATTTTTTGGTATGTCCATATCGCCTATTGGAAGATGAACCCAATTAATCAATCTTTTTTTTGCCTCAGCCTCAAGCACCGCTTTACAGCAATAATTATCGAATTCGTCATCCTCTACTAAAGAAAGAAAATGTGAACAACCTTCGTTCCCTAGTAGGTTAAACACAGATGACATCTTTTTTGTCGAGAATGTATTAGCTGAGGTTCTACCCGGAAACGCAGTCAGCAAAAGGCTGGCTTTGTGGCCTGGTATTTCAACTCTTGAGATATTCCGTTTCTTTTCTCTCAATTCTAGATATTTTTCCAAGCCTGCGCTCTCTTCAGAAGAAACGTTGATACGATAGTGTGAACGCCGCGCACAAGAAATGAGATATAAACGATTAACATTGCCATAGCCGCTGCTCCAGCCACATCACCCTGCTCATCAAGGTGTATGGACGAAACTGATGCCAATGTTGTGTCATACGAATAAAGGAAAATAACACCGGAAACAGTCGTCATTGCATTACAAAAGAGGTAGATGAAAATATCAAACACTGTTGGTAGACACACCGGCAGAGTCACTCGGAAAAACATTTTATAAATAGGAACTTTAAGTGAAAGTGAAACTGACTCAAACTCTGGGTCTAATTTTTTTATCGCTGTAATAGCCGATAAGTGGGACACAGTATAAAAATGAACTATCGTGTTTATTACCAAAATTATCATTGTGGCATAAATAAAATTTAGAGGGTTATCCTTCATGTTGAAAAAGAAAATATATGCAAGCCCAAGGACTATTCCAGGTATTGCCATCGGCATAAGCGCAATCATCTGAAGGACATCCCTCAGGCTTTTGTCCGAGCGCATTTTTTCGATCAGGTAGCTGCCAATGAAAATTATTACAGTTCCAAAAAACGCTGCCCAAAGTGACATACGAATAGAGTTATAGAACGAGTCCCAGCCGAGCCCGGCCACTTCAAAGTTATAATGGCTCAAGGTTAGCGAAAGATTATATGGCCAAAATTTCACCAAAGCCCCAAACTGAGCCATGCCCAGCATTAAAAGAACTAATATTGTAATAAACAAACAATAGCAGAGAAGAAGAGTGTCACGCATTTTATGTGGCTTTGGCACATAAACGACTGCTCTGGAGGTTAACTGGGATGCCTGTCTTTTTCGGAAAAATTGATCAAAAGCAAACGCAAGTAATGCCGGGACCAATAATACTATTGATATAACTGCCCCCATTTGAAAGTTTTGCATTCCAACCACTTCACGATAGATGTCCGTGGCGAGCACGTTGTAATTTCCTCCGATAACTTTAGGAACACCAAAGTCAGTGAAAACAAGGATAAAAACAACAAAAGTGGTGCTTATGATGCCGTACTTGGCGCCCGGTACAGTAACAGTAAAAAATGTCCTGAGCTTTGACGCCTTAAGTGCATCAGAGGCTTCATAAAGGCGTGCATCTGATAATGACAAGGAGGTAGACAAAATCATAAGTGCATGCGGAAAAGTCCAATAAACCGAGGCTATTATAATGCCTATTGGGCCATAGATTGAGTTTCCCAAGAGCAAGTCTTTGAAAACGCCTTGGTTACCAAACCAATAAACAAGGGCAATTGCGGCAAGGATAGATGGACTAAGCAACGGGATCAAGGAGATCACTTTGAAAAATCCCTTGTATGGAATGCACGTGCATTGCAAAGCAAATGCATACAAAAAGCCCAGAAAAACGACTATTACTGTGGAAACAAAAGCAACAAAAAGACTGTGGAAAAAGGATTTGAACAGGGTTGGGTCTTTTAGGTAGACGGCAAAATTTTCAAGGCCAATAAAGGCACCATCCGCATTTTGCATGCTTTTGGACATCAACGCAAAAAGCGGTAAAACCAGAAAGCAAAAGAACAGAACTAAGTAAACGAAAACAAGCACTCTGCCAATTTTATCTGATTTATCGGCTGCTAGTGATTTAGACTTAAGACCTAGCATTTTACTCTTCACATTCATAAACGTTTAGGTAGGTTGGCGACATTGTAAAACCTAAAACATCCCCAATCGCAGTGGATTTGTCAAAAACACCAATCATTGGCTTATCAATTATCAAACGTTGGTTTGGCATAAATGAGGTTTCGAGGTAAATTCTGAGAAACGACCCTAGAAATTCGACATCAACTACCGTTCCATTAAATATATTTTTACCGGTCTTCTTGGAAAGCTGGATGCATTCAGGCCGAGCAGCAACCAAAACCTTTGTACCTTTTGTATAACCATGGCCAATAAAATCTAGTTGCTTATTGTCTATTTCTATGACGTTTTTGTTCAGAACTTTTCCTTCAATGAAATTAGTCATTCCAATAAAGTTGGCAACAAATGGGTTTCTTGAGTTGGCGTATATGTCCTCCGGCGTGCCGGATTGCATTATCTTTCCACGGTCCATTACAAAAATACGATCTGCGATAGCTAGAGCTTCCTCCTGATCGTGAGTTACCATTATTGTTGTTAGACCGAGCCTGCGATGAAAATTCTTTAATTCTTGTCGCAGATGAACCCGTACCTTTGCATCTAGCGCGGAGAGCGGCTCATCCAACAACAAAAGGTTTGGTGATGTAGCGATAGCGCGCGCGAGAGCAATCCTTTGTTGCTCACCGCCAGACAGTTGGCTTGGGTATTTTTTGGTGTGGTCTGACAACCCAACGAGTGACAGTAATTCTTCCACTCGCTTGGTTATATCTTTTTTGTTCCAGCCAAGGTTTTCTAGGCCGTAGGAAATATTTTGAAAACATGAAAGGTTTGGAAAAAGAGCATAAGACTGAAAAACAATACCAAAATCACGTTGAGAGGTTGGTAAACCGGAAATTATTTCTGAGTTTTGAATAATTGCCCCACTCGACTGCACTTCTAGACCAGCTATACAACGCAGCAATGTAGTCTTGCCACAACCTGAAGGGCCGAGGAAACAGACAAACTCACCAGCGTTTATGTCTATGGAAACATTATCAAGCGCTAGAAATTCACCGAAGAATTTGCTTAGTTTTTTGGTTGATAGGTAAGAACTTGTATTTTCCATTACTCTTCTTGAACCTCTCAAGCGTGACATTTAAAAATAGATAGCACTCAATCTGAGACCCGGCAATTGGGCCTCACCGAGGAAACATGTGACAATAATTCCTCATCTTTAATCACTTACCATAAATTTCAGTTGTGTAAATGTTGACTTGTAGAAGTTAACATTGATGAAAGCCAAACTATTGAAATTATACCTCTACCCCATGAGCCATAATGATTTGCGGGTTTTGCGCGTTTACCCAGCCACTGCAGAATGTGGCCGCTATGACCAAGGACAAAGTGAGCTTAGCCATATACGTTCGATGATCAACTCACACCAAAAATGAGCTGCAAAAAATTGTACTAGAAAGCCTAATCAACGACTGGCGCTCCGCGGCACTGAAAAACCATCTTTTCTAAAAAGACTCATTTTTTCAGATGCGTGGCCGCATTATGGGGTGTTAACGTGGCTGAGGCCAATTTTAGCTTTCCGTTGGTTATGGCGGCCACATTATGTAATGGTTCGGCTTTCATCAATGTTAACTTCTATAAGCCAACATTTACACACTGGTATTGGACAACCTAGAGTGTCTTATGATTATTACGGGATAGGGAGATATGGAAATGAAGTTTAATTATAGAAAATTAGCTGTGGGCATTTTTACATCGCTAATGCTTACCAGCGCCGCAAACGCAGGTGACCTTTTGGTTTATTCGAGCACTGATGCTGATAACCTTAAAATTACATGGACAATTTTCAAAAAGACAATCCTGATATCAAGGTAAAAGTGGTTCGTGAGTCCACTGGCACAATGGCAGCGAAAATGATGGCAGAGAAGGACAACCCGCAAGCTGATGTCCTTTTTGAAATGGCTGCGACCGTGGCTTTGAAGATGGAAACGCAAGGCATGTTCCACCCTTATACACCAAAAGGAATGGATAAAATTGATCAGCGGTATGTTGACAAAGAAGGGGAAGTGAATTGGGTTGGTAACTACGGATGGGCTGGTTGTATTTGCTGGAACACAATAGAAGCAAAAAAGCTCGGTTTACCAAAGCCAAAGAGCTGGGCAGATTTAACTAATCCCATATATAAAGGACTGATTTCAATGCCAAATCCAAACTCATCTGGAACAGGGTTCCTGGATGTATCAAGTTGGATACAGGTTATGGGTGAAGATGCAGCATGGACATATATGGATGCCCTTCATAAAAATGTTGGTGTTTACACTCACTCAGGTTCAAAGCCATGTAAACAATCTGGGTCAGGTGAATTTCCTATCGGTATTTCTTGGCCTGGCCGCGCCATTAAAATCATCAAAGCTGGCGCACCAATGGAAATGATTATTCCTGAGGAGGGAATTGGTTGGGAGATGCAGGTTGTAGCAATCATGAAGGGAACAAAAAACCTTGAGGACTCAAAGCGCCTCATTGATTGGACACTTGGCAGAGGGATGGAGCTTTTTGGTGAGCGTCAGTCAATTATTGCCGACACATCCAAAATCACACCAGATCCAAAGCTTCCAAATTTCTTCAAAGAGGTAAATGCTAAGTTGATTGATAACAAGTTTGCTTGGGCGGCTGCCAACAAAGATCGTATTGTAAAGAAATGGAAAAAGCGTTACGACGGGAAAACTGAGCCGAAAAAATAGGGCTGCCTAATAGATACTGGTGCGCAAAGAAATTGCGCACCAGTTTTTTTATGTTTTATGCTGGATAAAGAAAAACAATACCGAGAGCTAAAACCAGGACCAGAGCAATCTTATCTGCGGTCATCTTTTCTTTCAAAAACAGAGCACCAAGTAAAATCGCAAAAAGAATAGATGTCTCCCGCAAGGAAGACACTAACGCCACTGGCAAATGCTGATAAGCATGGAGAATACTTAAATAACAGATAAAAGAGATCAAACCGCCAAGAATATAGCTATGACGGTAGCCGTGGACAAAGCGTGGCAAGAAATTTCTTTCTAACACAATCAGATACAAAAACAGGAATAGACGGTTAAACAGGGCCATAGCCCCAAAAAAAGATAAGGCACTACCTACCAACCGCACACCGTAAGCATCCGTAATTGAATATAAAGCGATGAATAGACCTGTAATTAATGCAAAAGCAAGCTGCCGGCTTTCCCCCTGATTTTGCAATAACTGAACTAGCCCATATGCAACCAGACCGGCACAAATAAATAAAATCCCAAGAAAAGTTTTTACTGGAATCTCAGGGTCAAAAAAGACATAGCTAAGGATGAAAATAAATACTGGCGCAGAGCCTCTAGCTACTGGATACACGCTACTTAATTGACCCTGATCGTATGCTTTAAAAAGTGATATACTGTAACCAGTCTGTAATATTGCGCTCAGCAAAATCACTGGTAGGGCTGACACTCTTGGAAGACCTCCGATCCAAAGCCCAGTCAAAGCTAAAGGCAAGCTGCTAAAAAAAATCGACATCACAGCAACAGCCTTATCTTCAGCGCTCTTTAAAATTAGGTTCCAAAATGCGTGCAAAAGTGCCGCAGCAAGAACTAAGATTACAAAAAATGCTTCCAGAATGGTTCTCCAAGTTAAGTTTATTTCAAACTATCGCGTTTTTTACTTTTAATTCGGCTATCATCGAAATCATCTCAAACATAACGGCGGCTGCAACCATTGCAGTTATCTGATTTGGGCTATCTTTTGTTGGCATCAAGCAAACCACATCACCGCCAATGATATTCATTCCCCGAACTGCACGCAGAAGTTCAATCGCCTCATCAATAGAAAAGCCTTTGACGCCTGGTTCAATATTAGAAACTGCCGGCGCAACAGAAGGGTCGAGGCAGTCAAGATCAAACGTTATGTATACAGGCCGCCCATCAAGCACTGCTTTCACCTGTTCTACAACATCAAGAGCGCCACGCTCGCGATATTCTTTCATAGTTACAATGTTATAACCATAGTCGTAAGACGGTTGCAGCCAATCCAGCGTTCGTGGGTGGCCTCGTAGACCAATCTGCATTGAATTTTTTGGATCAATCATGCCTTGGTCAGGTAAATACGCACCCCAATGGGCTGCAGATTTTTGTGCACCAAGAAAATGGTCAACAGTGGTAAAAACATCGGTATGAGCGTCGAGGTGTAAAAAACAGATCTTTTCACCTTTCGTCAAAACTCCATTAGCAAGCCCTTGTATGATTCCTCCGGTAATCGAGTGATCACCCCCAATTGAAACAGGACGAGTATTAGAGTTATCGACAGCTTTGTAAAAATTAGTTATTTGTTCAATGCAATGTTCATTATCATTTGCCCGCGGTAAAGGGACATCACCGGCATCTATAATTTTTGCTTCATTCCATGGGTTGATTTTGAAATCACCATGTGTTCGACGTTGGAGTGCGGATACATTCCTCACGGCACGTGGACCCAGGTGCTGATCACGTTCAGTCGTTCCATTACCAGTCGAATGAGGAACCCCAACAAGGGCAATATCAGCAGTTTTAAGCTCGTCTTGCGGGCACCTAAAAAGAGTGGGAATACCCCACCAATAAAGGTTTTCCATCATACTTAAATCATGTTCTTCAGCCATTTTTTACCTCGCTTAAAGTAGTATAGCTTATCCAGGACTCCACCTATAGCCGTGATCAACCCCCTTAAACCGATTCACTTTGAACGTTAGTACATAAAAGGCCATTATTATATCGCGACGATGGACTCTTCATCTGGCCAACTCATTTAACTGATCCGTTCCCATGCCGCCATATTACCTGAGACAGCGACAATACATTTGTTCCTTGGTGTGGTCGAAAGAATAGTATCAACACGCGCCATTTCTTGTCCAACCGGAATCCCAACCTACTTAACTACGTCATAACCTCTGCAGGTTTGTGTCACGTATGTGTTGGGGTTCGCCCGTAAAATTGCCAATCGAGTGATCTTTGTGGATCAGGGTCAGATTATCGAGGAAAATGATCCAAAACAACTTTTCGAAGCCCCAGAAGATGCCCGAACCTAAATTTTTTTAAAGCTGGTTCTTGTGCATTAAGGTGGTTTGGAGCCTTCGGCTTTATGGCTTTTGGGTCATCAGACTAAGGCCAGATAGAGGAAATTAACCCCACCACCAAACGCCATCAAATCGACCAGGATTTCATGGTTAT
>Ga0209771_1002345_pt1 | contig 11541 bp, 14 predicted proteins | sample SaaInl59LU_5_DNA_FD_184639 | JGI IMG/M metagenome (GOLD analysis project Ga0209771, IMG submission 184639) | Marine microbial communities from expanding oxygen minimum zones in the Saanich Inlet - ESP_59LU_5_DNA (SPAdes) (version 2) | ecosystem: Environmental > Aquatic > Marine > Intertidal zone...
GTATGGAACACATTACAAGCACCTTTAGGGGTCGTGTCATTCTCACGAGACCAATTGTCGCTGCTGATGAAGATATGGGCTATCTTCCAGGTGACATGGACAAAAAGATGGAACCGTGGACGAAGCCTATGTTTGATATATTTGAAAAGTACTTGTCCCACAATCAAATGGATCGCTGTATTACCATTGAACCACTTGGGTACATGAGAGGTCGTACATTTAACAACACGGTCATCATCGCCGATGAAATGCAAAACAGTACACCGAACCAAATGAAGATGCTTTTGACACGCCTTGGTGACAACACAAAATTGATTGTGACCGGTGATCTTGCACAGTCTGACTTGGGGGAGGAGAATGGTCTCAATCACTTGATTCATAAACTTCAAGGGATGGATCTCACCTATATTGAGCACGTGGAAATGGGCGACGAAGACATTATCAGACACCCCGCCGTAAGCGAAGTACTTAAAGTATTAAATGTCTAATCCCATAAATGAAGACTGTCGCGATAGCTCTCCCCGGTCGCGAGTTTTCTAATAATTTCCTCAAAAATTGGTCACAAACACTCCTGACCCTCACACAAAAAGGCTACAAAATCATTATGCTCAACGAGTACTCAAGTTTTGTCCCATTCTCGAGAATGAAGACGCTTGGTCTCAATGTTCTGCGTGGTGCGACACAAGTTCCATTTAATGGGGAAGTAGACTACGATGTATGGATCACAATTGATTCCGATATCTTCTTTATCCCTGAGCAAGTCATAGAACTGATTGAAGATACAGACAAGTACCCGGTTGTCTCGGGTCTCTATCGAATGGCGGATCTTCAACATTACGCGGCTGTTAAGGAGTGGGACGATGAGTACTTCAAAAAGCATGGAACTTTTGAGTTCCTCCGGGTAAATGAATTGGACACCTCAGAAAAGTATATGAAAGTTGCCTATAACGGCCTCGGTTTCTTCGCGTGTCGCAAGGGTGTCATAGAAAATCTTAAGTATCCATACTTTAGTTATCCACTCATTGAGATAGAAACTGAAGATGGGAAGGTACTCCGTGATATGTGTTCTGAAGATGTGGCATTTTGCAAAAATCTCAAAGATGCTGGTTACCTTGTGATCGTGAATACAAGCCTTCGTGTTGGACACGAGAAAACTCTTGTAATTTGAGGTCTTGAACTGTATTGTTGAGAGACTTTGATGCCTTGTCGAGTTCCCCAATCCTTCTTTCTATGGCTTCCTTTTCCTTCAAGTATCGTTGAATTGTCTCTTTTGCATTTTCGTACCACTCGTAAATCTGGTACATTTCCTCATCTATAGAGGTGTATGTTTCCACAATTTTATAATCAAATGGAAGATCCCGAATATCGGCAGCAATTTCGTCTAACCGAGTTTCGAGACCATCACATTTGTCCTTAATTTCTGCGTGATTTTCCATGCTTACCCTTGTATATCATTTTATTTTTAATAGGCTCCAACACGCTCAAACTTTGTTTCTACGTCTTTCATGATTTCGGCAGCTCGGGGACACTCTGTCACGACTTCACCAACAAAACCAGTTTCTACAGGATCAATCTTTTTTGCAAATGGTTCGTATGCATTGTGACTACAGTGAATCATTGTATTATTGATAACGTAATTATAAACATATTGTGCTAAAAATATTTGATCCACTAGATATTTATCCTGTCCAGACGGAATCGTATTCTTAAATGAGTCAAGTGCTTCGGTACCCTTTGCAAATGACATTGGTATCGAATTAATATTTCGCAGTGGCCCAGGTATTCCAATGTATTCAAGACAATTATTCCGACACCCAAATGTTCCGGCTAATATTGGAACCATGTGATGTTTGTGGTCTCTGATAATGTGAAAATCTTTTGTTGATTGTAACCATTCATTGACCAATTTAACTTCTCTATCTGTAAATCTTGAATCCGCATCGCGTGAAATGACTGTGGCATCTTTGATAAAGAGGTCTTCAAATCGCCAAAGAGTATTTGAAGCTTTTGTCTTTGTACCTGGATGGTGTATGACCTCAACATTGTCTTGCTTCTTGAGCCAATCTATAATGTTTATGGGTACTGTATCATTATAATGAACTCTCACAATCCATCCTTCATAATACTTTTTAGCATCCAATACATTTTCAATGATACCGTACGTATAGACTTTGTTATCTCCCCATACAGAATATGAAATGTATTTCATTATGGTATTTAAAGGCATGAATACTTTAAATTGTAAAATGGTGAAGATTTCATATGCCATTTGTGTCTGCAATGAACATCGTGAAATTGGATCTCTTGTGAATTTCCTTCTCAAAGTGAAAGATGCTGAAGATGAAATCAATATTCTCGTTGATAGCGGTAAAGTGACCTCCGAGGTGCGCACAGTCTTGGAATCCTACGGAGACAAAGTGGTCGTGAATGAACGAGAGTTTGATGGTAAATTCGCCGAACATCGCAACTATCACGCGACGAAGTGCTCGGGTGACTATATCTTCGCAATTGACGCCGATGAAATGCCACAAGAAGCACTCATCATGAATATTAAGTCATTTGATGGTGACATTATGTATGTGCCGCGCATCAATATCTGTCCAGGGTACACAGCGGAGTGGCTTGATCAACACAAATTCAACCTCAATGAAATGGGGTGGATTAACTTTCCAGATTATCAAGGGCGCTACTACAAGAATAACGGCTCCATCAAATGGGAAAGTGATCTCCACGAGAAGCTTGTTGGGGGTGAGAAGGTTGCTCGCGTTGACGCAAAACCACTCGTGTCCCTCCTTCATATTAAGACTGTGGAGCGCCAAGACAAACAAGGAGAATTTTACAACTCTTTGTAAGATGATTAAAGATTATACAGATTATTAAAATAACATGAAGAGGACTATTTTGAACTTGTTCAAAAATAAACTCAATAAAGTTCCTAGTATTGGAATAACATCTTATGATTATCCAACTTCAAGAATCATCAATAACTGTAATGTTGACTTCATTGTAGTTGGTGATACAGCTGGTTCAACAGTTCATGGAATCCAAAATCTTAACGCGGTTTCAATGGATATGATGTTAACCCATTGCACTTCTGTAAAAAGAGGTTCACAAAATCAATTTTTAATTGGTGATATGCCATATATGAGTTATCAACCATCGGATGAACTCGCGATTAGGAATGCAGGTGATTTTGTAAAAGTTGGTATGGATGCTGTGAAAGTTGAAGGATACTTTCCAAATAGGATTAAATCAATCGCAGATTCTGGTACGGTTGTAATGGCACATTTGGGTCTTACTCCACAAACTAGATCTAAATTGGGAGGGTATAGAATTCAGGCAAAAACGCGCGATGAAGTCGATAAACTTGTAACTCAAGCACGGGGTATAGAGGAAAACGGTGCTTCGTTATTACTTCTGGAAGCTGTACCCAAAGAAGTATCAAAAATAGTTAGAAATGAACTCAATATACCTGTGTATGGTATTGGCGCCGGCCCGGATGTGGATGGACAATTAGTAATTTCACACGATATTTTAGGTCTCTTTTGGGATTTTAAACCAAAATTTATCAAACAGTATATCAACGGTGAACAGATGTTTCATAATGCAATCAATGAATATGCTAATGAAGTCCATACAGAAAAGTTTCCAAGTGATAATCACAGTTATAAAATAAAAGAAGAAGAATTAGAAAAGTTGTTAGGTATGTCGGGAAGTACGTGGAAATATGATTAAAGTTTTGAATCCCTAGAATAACAGATGAATATCTGTGATTACATAATAGAAACACTGTACCTCAATGGTATTGATACATATTTTGTAATCACCGGTGGGGCTATAGTACCCCTTATTAATTCTATATCCATAAATCCAAAAGTTAAATACTATTGTTTTCAACATGAACAATCGGCTGCTATGGCTGCAGAAGGATACTACAGAAGTTGTGGGAAGATTGCTGCTGTATGTGTGACGAGTGGTCCGGGTGTACAAAACATTCTTAATGGTGTGTGTGGATGTTGGTATGATTCGGTTCCGGCGTTTTTTATTAGTGGGCAGGTAAATACAGCGGAAGATCTTTCAAACTTTAAGTCTAAACCAAGGCAGACTGGATTTCAAGAAATGCCCGTGGCTGAGATGTTTAAGGATATAACAAAGTGTTCGCTACATATTAAACGCATCTCGGAAGTTGGATACACTCTTGAAAAACTCATCCGAATAATGAAAACACCCCGGTATGGACCCGTTCTTATGGACTTACCCGTAAATATACAAATGTCTTCTCTGGAAGGTCTTAGACCGTCAAAAGTTTTATCAATGGAGAGTCACCAAAAACACATTTATGACATATCAAAGTTTGTTCAAGAATCTAAAAGACCTCTTGTGATATTTGGTCATGGTGTAAAATTGGCCGACTCTGAAAAAGAAGCCCTGGATTTTGTAAAGAAAACGGGTATTCCATTCCTCGTGTCATGGGGAGCATTTGATATATGTGGTACAGATCACCCACTTCGTATAGGCTCTCCAGGTGTTTACGGGGATAGGTACGCAAATTACGCAATTCAAAACGCAGATCTCCTTATATCTATTGGGAGTCGTCTCGATAGTAGACAAATTGGTGGAAATACAACTCTCTTTTCAAGACATTCAAAAAAAATTATGGTTGATATAGACGATCATGAGATTACAAAAATGGGTGAAAAGGGTATTGACATTGATTTCAAAATTAACGAGAACGCCAAAGATTTTCTTCAAAATGTTATCACTGGGAAAGTTTTAGATATTGAAGAATGGTTAGCAAAGCTAAAACACTGGAAAAATAAATACCATACGGAAAAAGCTAGAGAAGGTGACTCAGTTGTGTATGATTACCTGGGAGACTTATTTGATAAAATTGAAGATGACTGTATAGTTATACCAGATCAAGGTGGAAATCTTGTATGGACAATGCAAACTGCAAAGTTGAAGGATGGACAAAGGCTATTCACAAACTTTGGAAACTCGTCAATGGGATTTGCCTTACCCGCTGCGATTGGTGCGGCAATTGGTTCTGGTAAGAAAATCTATTGTATTGATGGCGATGGTGGATTTCAAATGAATATTCAAGAACTACTTACTGTTAAAAAATATGACCTGCCAATTGAAATTATAATTCTAAACAATAGTGGTTATGGAATTATCAAACAATTTCAGGATAGTTATTTCGATTCCAGGTATATTGCAACATCTAAAAGTGATGTATTTGGGGGTGAAGTTGATTTTGTAAAAATTGCAGAGGCCTATGGTGTGAAAACTCTACGAGATATTCCCATACCAGAGACGCAAAAGATTTATCCTAAATTGGAGTTTGGTAATTCACTCGAAAACATGACACCCTATATAGATTTTGAAGATGATATGATTGTTCCAGTTCCACCTAAAAAGAAGCTTGGGTGGAACTAATATAAGACTCACCAAGACCATCTTTGTCCCTAATTTCCCATGTGGCGCCAAAACGCTCCGCCCATTGGGAAAGAAGTAACTTTTCTGGGTAAACCAAGTTGTACTCTTTATCATTTAGGTATCCATGCACATAATCAAATACAATACTTTTAACGTATTCAATATCTACAAAGTCAAAGTATCGATCTCTTTCTATGACAACATGCCCTTCCCTTTTACACACAGCACTAAATCTTGTTGGAAGTTCACCGGGTCCATAGCATCCCCATATACGAAGAGAGTAGGCATTTGGGATTGTCTCGATACGTCGGTCTATGACCCACTTTGAGAGACCGTATGGATCGGATGGTGGTTTGCCTCTTAATGCAGCACCGCTTGAAAAGTACAATAACTTCCCTTTAAAAACTCTCACCACATTTTCAAACATGAGAATGTTTTTGTAAGTTGTTGTTTCAGACCTTTGATTAATACTTGCCGCACAGTGAATAACAATATCATACTCGTGACTATTGAAATAGTCTTCAACCGCCTTTTGATTTGTAAGATCCAGGTCTTGATGAGTCACACCAATCCAATTATCCATCCCATGTATTAAGTTTTTACCCACAAAACCACCAGCTCCTAAAACACACACTCTTTTCATCTGATTTAAAGATTATCGTTGTCTTTAACCAAATGCCCAAGAAAGTGTGGTATGCACCCAACAAGTTTGAATCATATGGAGAAGAAGAAATTAAAGCCGTTGAGGCTTGCCTTCGCAATGGCTGGCTCGCTGGTTTTGGTGATTACACTGTGGAATTTGAGAAGAGAGTTAGTGAAACATTCGGAAAGAGACATGGATTATTTGTAAACTCGGGAAGTAGTGCAATCCTTTTGGGACTCTGTGCCTTGGATCTACCAAAAGGTTCGGAAGTTGTGACACCTGCATGTGGATTTGCGACGACGGTGGCACCTCTCATGCAACTTGACCTCAAACCAGTGTTTTGTGATGTAGGTCTTACGTCATATGTTCCAACTGTTGAACAGCTGAAAGCTGTAGTCACCCCAGAGACAAAGTGTATTTTGCTCCCAAATCTCATTGGTAATGTTCCCGATTGGAATGCCATTCGTGAAGCTTTCCCGGGAGTCACCCTCTTTGAAGATTCTGCGGATACCATCACAAAGAATGAGTGTACCGACATCTCAACTACAAGCTTCTACGCGAGTCATGTGATTACCGCGGGTGGCATCGGAGGTATGGTTATGTTCAACGACGAAGAACATCTCAAGAGAGCTCTTATGTTTCGGGACTGGGGGCGCATTGGTGACAACATTGAGGAACCAAGTGAGCGCTTCAATCACTCGGTGGATGGCATCCCATATGATTGGAAGTTTCTATATGGCGTCGCCGGCTACCACCTCAAGGCTTGTGAAATGAATGCGGCCTTTGGTCTTGTACAGATGGACAAATTGGAGGGGTTCCTTAAGATTCGTCGCCAGATGGTGGAGAGGTACATGGAGAATCTTAAAGATTGCCCGTACTACACACTCCCAGATGATTCCGTCAAACCAAACTGGCTCGCTATACCACTTCAATGTCGGCATCGTCTCGAGTTGATAAACTTTTTGGAAGAAAATGACGTTCAAACACGGGTTACTTTTGCGGGTAACATTACAAGACATCCCGCGTTCCGTGAATATTTGGGTGATTTTGAAAATGCCGACACCATTATGAAGGATGGCTTTCTTTTGGGTGCCCATCATGGTCTCACCATCGAAGATGTGGATAGAGTGTGTGATCTACTCAAAAAGTTTGCAAATCAAAAACGTGGTAAATACTTCCATTAAAAACTTAAAGCTAATTTAGTCTTTATTATAAATGCCAAAAGCGCTTGTAACAGGTGGTTGTGGTTTTATAGGTTCTAACTTTTTGAACATAATGAAAGAGCGTCATCCAGATATAGATTTTGTTAATATAGACAAAATAGACTACTGCTCAAATATACATAATGTTAATCACGGGGTGGCTAAGTTTATTCAACATAACTTATGTAATGTCGGAATTCTTCAGAAATTGATTGAAGAATATAAATTCGACTATGTATTTCATTTTGCTGCACAAAGTCATGTAGATAATTCATTTACAAGTCCACTTGGATTTACAATGGATAACACTTATGGTACACACACCCTTATTGAAATCTGTAGACGTCATATACCAAATGTAGAATTTATACATTTTAGTACAGATGAAGTGTACGGCGAATCAAAAACAGATGAACCCTTCACCGAAGAAACTGGGGTACTTAGACCGACAAATCCATATTCAGCATCAAAAGCGGCAGCTGAAATGATAATTCGTTCATATGCAGAATCATTCGGTATGAATATCAAAATAATTCGATGTAATAATGTCTATGGCCCAAATCAATACCCGGAGAAGCTCATTCCAAAGTTCATACGCCTTTTAAAAAATAACCAAAAATGTACAATTCATGGAGTTAACAGTGCAAATGTTCGTCGAGCATTTATGCATGTACATGATGTTGTTGACGCAATTGAGGTAGTATGGAAGAATGGTAAGTCTGGAGAAGTGTATAATATTGCATCAGATGATGAATTGAGTGTTATGGATGTTACAAAGCTTATCATAAAAACACTCAAAAATACAGAAGATTATGACGAATGGATTGAATATGTAGAAGACCGACCATTCAACGACAAGAGGTATCATATATGCGCCAAAAAACTCAAAGCCCTTGGGTGGTCTCAAAAAAAGACTCGCGAAGATCTCATAAAATACATACAAGATTAAAGAATACACCAACCCTAAACATATAATGACAACCTTCTATCTCCCAAAATCAATGGGGTGGGGTAATGTTGCTCTATGTTTATCTGACCTCGTGTTTAGATCGCCGAAACCTCGAGCCTATAAAAGTCTTCTCGATGATGAAAGGGGGGTGGAGTTTAGCGGATTTGAAATTACAGATGACCCCGACGAAGAAAAGTTTGAACATAGAATTATCATAAATCCTACATATTTTCACCATATTCATTCAAATCTACCACAAATTATAAAACCAAATGATGAACTTCAAGAACTCATCCAAAAATACGATCATGGCCTTGAGTATGGAATCCATATTAGACGAGGAGCGTGCTCAAAGGACTCTGAAGATGTGGGATGTCATGGCCGAGATGAAAATGGTGACATAAAAAAGGCATTTTTTGCCAAAGATACAGCTCTTGAAAAGTTCATCGAAGTTGTTGAAAAAACAAATGCTAAATTCTTTTTAGCGAGTGATAGTCGCGAAGTTAAGGATCTATTCAAGAAAAAGTTTCCAGATAAAATTGTAACTCTTGAGCATGACATTGTTCTCACATATAATTGTGACACACTCAGGAACTACGAAGTTACAAAAGAGCAACGATACGCATGTTACTTGGATTGGTTCTTGTTATCAAAATGTAAACATCTCTACATAACCGCTGGTAACCAAGATCTCACAGATCTCTCGACATTTGGGTACAGTGCCGGTGCTTACGGAAGATCAAATATCCACTTTGTTTTCAATTAGTAACTCATACTCTAAAATATTTAATCGATGATCTGGATCATCATTGAGAATATATTTGACATTTTTGATATCAACCCTCTTTCCATAAATTTCTTCAAATTTGTCTTCAACTCGTTTTCTCTTTTCCTCAAACTCTTTGAAGTCCTCAATGATTTTATCGAAACTTAACTTTGAAAGGTTTTTATAATTCTGAACATATGCAATCCAATTCGATGACTTGCGACTTTCATGATCTAATGTACTTACACGCACCAGATCCGAAGTTTGATGACACAAAGGCATATTAAGTATTGGTTTTTTATTTGATGTCATGAATCCATGAAATACAATGTCAATAGCTTCTTCTAAGTTTAAATCGCGTAAAAAGTTTTTGGCCATCTCCAAAGTCCACCAGGTACACTCACACCCACCATTATTCGGAAGCTGGTAGAGTTCACCCATTTTGGGTCCAAAATTAAAAAATGGCGACGTACCCAAATTGATAAAACCAATCCTTTCTATGTCATCTGGAATACTTTCAAAATATTTGACCCAATCTTTATGAAAACATACATCGTCATCAATGTGAAGTGCACTTTCAATATTTTCATCCACCATTTGCTTCATCATCATGAGAGTTTTTACGAAATTACTTGTAAGTTTAGGGCCATATGGAAGATTATATTTAGTATTGAGCCATTGAACAAAGGTGTGATCATGGTTATAATCTTCAATCCATCGTACATCTACAATGGGTACCCGTTCTTTTATATGCTCTTCAAGAAACACCTTCCGTTCCGGGGCAAGATTTGGACAGTGCTTGACAAACACAACTTCTGGTAATTTCATCTGAGTATACTTAGAATAATTTCTATAAGTATTATAAATGTCCGACATTACTGCAACTCAGGCGGCAAGTGTCATGTACAACAAAGCCAAAAATATAGCAACTGGCAAGACTGACCTCGAGGTGTCATACATAACTGTTGCCGGTATTCTCTTCCTCGGTTTCTTCTACATGATTATTTCCTCAATTGGTATGAGCGTCTATTCAAAGTGTGATGCTATGAAGGGTCAAAAGGTTCAGGAGAATCTCAATAAGTACTTGGCTGCGACTCTCACGATCGCACTCACCATTCCATTTACTCTCCTAGTGACCAAGCTTGTCAAAAATGAGGGTGCTTTTTTTACACTCATCTATTCCGTGATGGGTCTCGTTGGTAGTGCCGCCGCCCTCAACTGGACACTCAAGTGTGAAAATGCCAAAAACAGTGAAAAGAACTACGCGGCATTCAGTACTGCGATGTTCACATTGACACTTCTTGTCTCGTTCTTTCTCATGAGACCAAAGAAGACACCTGGTCTCACACGTTCGTTAGCTTTTAAGAAATAATAAATCCATAGAATGGAAGATGAAGCCCATAGTTCATAATATCTATGTGCTCATGATGCTCTTGGCCTACGTGATGCGTAGAGCAGGAACATTTAGTATGGAGGAAAAGGTAAGAATGTTGGAGTTTATCGGTTACATGGCACTCAATCCCAATAGGGTGGTAAACCCAAGCATGGCTAATCTACCATTCTTGAGTTCGGCTTCGGGTGTGAAAGACCAGTATTCTTCATTACCAAAGTCCCTAAGTGTTACCAGTGAAGCTACAGCCAATGTAGTCACAACACCTGTCGCTGCAGCTGTGTACATTGGATCCTCCGCTTGTTGAATAATATTTTCACCTGACATCATCCAGTCAAGAGAACCCCAAAGAAAGCCTTGCATGGCTGCGCGACCATTGACAACTTCTGCAAATCGCGCAGTCTTGAGAGCGCCACCGTCAAGGGCTCCCTTGGTTGGAATTTTTTTAGATACAGTCTTCTTACTAGAAGTAGTAGTTGGTTTTGGTGCAACTCTAGAACAAATAATAGAAGACATTTCTAATATGATGACGTCACTAAACTTTAAGTAAGACTGGCTAAAATCATACCAGTCATTACAAACATTGCGACTCGACCATAGTCACGAGCCGCGTAGCGTTCAAATGTCTCTTCCGAAACCTTGTTCGCGGTGTCCGCCATCGTCGCAATGACAACAGCACTCGTAAGTGCAGTGACAGCAGCAGTTGGTGGATATTGTAGTTGATCCACAATATTCATACCAAAAAGACCCCAATTTGTAGAGCCCATAACCATCCCGTACATGGCAGCTCTACCATTGACAGCTTCTGCAAACTTTGGATAGTCCCTAATTTTTGCATTAGTTACGACGCTACGCTTTCGTCGGATGGTGACAAGTGGTTTATTGCACAAAGAGGAAATCATCTTTCTTAGTTTTGTTTTTCTTGTCTTCTTTAACCAAGATCTTGTTGAGAAGGTACAGTTGGAGAAGGAGACCAACCCCTGTATAAGCCACTGTAAAGTTCATACCATACTTGCGAGATTGGTAGATGAGCCAGAGACAACTCGCAAGAAGACTCAACAGGACAGCGTTTTTTGATTTTTCATCCATCTCTTCAGATCTCATGTAGTCCTGGTACATCTGAATGAAACCAATACCAAAAGCAAATGCCGC
>Ga0209771_1002346_pt1 | contig 11540 bp, 4 predicted proteins | sample SaaInl59LU_5_DNA_FD_184639 | JGI IMG/M metagenome (GOLD analysis project Ga0209771, IMG submission 184639) | Marine microbial communities from expanding oxygen minimum zones in the Saanich Inlet - ESP_59LU_5_DNA (SPAdes) (version 2) | ecosystem: Environmental > Aquatic > Marine > Intertidal zone ...
GTTCAGGAGCAGATAACTACATTTGGAATGATTCGATTGAAAATATTTCTACGGTTGTTTCAAGTGCGGGCGAGTATTTTGTCGTAGGAGTAGGGGATAATGGGTGTATGGATTCCTCCTCAATTGTTATCACCTCAGATTTTACGGTTCCAGATTTATCTTTACAGAGTGTTTCAGGTACTGATATCTTAGATTGTAATACGACTTCAATTGAAATTCTAGTTTCTGGAGCCAATAGTTACGAATGGTCAAATAATTTGGGTAGTGCATCTCAAATTACGGTTTCTTCCAGCGGCACCTATTCTGTAACAGCTATTGGCGAAAATGGATGTATCGGAGAGGATTCTATTGAGATAGTAGCAATACCAAATCCTGTTCTCAGTGTAAACTCAGAAACAATATGTTCTGGTAATAGTATTGAACTGATGGCTGAGGCCTCTATTCCTGGGGGAATATACACTTGGTCTAATAACTTAGGTTCTTCGAATAGTGTTATTGTTGAGCCTTCATCTAATGCATTTTATACTGTTGATTATAATTTAAATGGGTGTGAAAGTAATACTGCAACTTCAACTGTTTCGGTTTTACCGACGCCTTTGGTAAGTATTTCTGGTTCAAATACAATTTGTTCATCACAATCGGTCACTTTGACTGGTAATCCTTCACTTCCTGGAGGCTCATATGAGTGGTTTCCTTCTGGAGAAATAACATCCTCCATAACGACCTTTCCACCATCAAATATCACGTACGGATTGAGCTATACTTTAAATGGGTGTTCCTCGGATACAACAGAGGTAAATATAGAAGTGACGCCAACACCTGTGTTAACCATAGCAGATATTGAAATTTGTGATGGTCAATCAGGTACGTTGACCGCAGAGCCTTCTATTCCAGGAGGTACTTTTAATTGGACTTCACTTGGGTCCATAACTCAAAGCATTACAGAAGTCCCGGATACAACAACTTCATACAGTGTTTTATATGCTGTTGATGGATGTTTGAGTCAATTGACAACGGCGACAATATACGTTAATCCGATTCCAGATTTAATTATTAATGATATTGGTATTTGTGATGGGCAATCAGGTGTTTTAAATGCTCAGGGTTCACCTACAGGCGGAACTTATGATTGGACTGGATATACAGAAAACAGCTCCTCGCTCGCGGTCTCTCCATCCTTTACCTCGAATTATACGGTTTCTTATTCAGTCAACAATTGCAGTAGTAGCATAGAAAGTGCTAATGTTTCTGTTACCGAACAACCAGTTTTGTCAGTTCAAGATCAAGGAATTTGTGAAGGAGAAAACATCGTGCTTTCTGCAATTCCGTCCATTGCCGGTGGGCAATTCCTGTGGTTACCAAGTAATCAAACCTCTGAAACAATTAGTGTAACACCTGATACAACGACCATTTATCAGGTGATCTATGATGTTAACGGTTGTCAGACGGAATTAGAGTCAATTTTAGTTTCTGTAGATGCCATGCCTGTGGCCAGTTTTGATGTTAATGTCACTTCGGGATGTGCTCCATTAAATGTAACATTTACAAATACCACACCTAATGCCTATGATTGTAATTGGTCCTTAGACAACGGAACTACCTTTAGTGGTTGTACCAATACGAGTTATACATTTATAGATGAGGGGTGTTATGATGTTACCCTCGTTACGGAGACTCCAAATGGTTGTCCTGGTATTATGAGTATGGAAGATCTTATCTGCGTTTTACCTAGTCCGAATATTGACTATTCGATTTCAACCAACCAGATTTCTTATGGATCATCAGAAGTTTTATTTTCTAATAATTCAAATGGTGCTGAGAGTTATTTTTGGGATTTTGGCGATGGTAGTTCAGATACGCTATATAATCCTACATTATTTGAATACGAAGTAAATGACGAAGAGTTTTTTATTGTTACACTTTATGGGACCTCGAATTTGGGTTGTACAGACAGTATGCAGCTTCAAATCAATGTAAATCAAGATGCCATCATTTTTGCTCCTAATAGTTTTACTCCTGATGGTGACGGTCTAAACGACGCTTGGTATCCTACAATATCTAACGGAATAGATCAGGATTTCTTTTCAGTTCAAGTCTATAATAGGTGGGGAGAATTAATTTTCGATGCCTCTGATTTTGATAGTTTTTGGGATGGAACTTATCAAGGCCTACAATCTCCTGTGGGTACATATACCTACCGTATTGATTATAAGTTAAAACAAACTGAATTAAGAAAGGTTATTCTTGGCCATATCAATTTGATTCGTTAGTCTTTTTTTCTATAAAGAAGAAATTAATTTTTCTAGTTCAATACTACGTGAACCTTTTAATAATACAGCGCTGTTTTCAAATTCAATTGGATTAGCAAGGAAATCTTCAACACTTTGAAATGCGCCTTCTTTTTTAAGTTTTACAAATATATTACCTATCAGAATTATTTTGATTTCATTTTTATCACAATATGATAGTATTTTTTGATGTTCTTCTATACTGTCTTCGCCTAATTCTAGCATATCTCCAAGAATCGCAATTTTTTGGTGATGTTGGAACTGTTTAAAGCTTTCTAGCGCTGAAAGCATACTCGTCGGGTTTGCATTATAACAGTCAACAATTAATGTGTTTTTCTTTGTTTTCAGCACCTGAGAACGCTTATTATCAGGCTCGTATTTTGTAATTGCATCTGATATGGCTGTTGACGGCACATTAAAATGATTTCCAATACATATAGCTGCTAAAAAGTTATAAAAATTATAACTACCAATCATATTTGTTTGGAGATTGGTAGATTGAAAATTTAAATTGTTCCATTTCATTTTTATAAATGGATTTAATTCAATAAGCGCTCCTTGAATATCTGCGGTATTCTTACCATAGCTTATGTTTTGAGTCGATTGGTCAAGTAGTGATTTTAGTAATGGATCGTCTGCGTTGAAGAATATTGTCCCATTCTTTTTTTGAATTGTGGTGTACAGTGCTTTTTTGGTTGCTACAACGCCATTAAGATCTCCAAACCCTTCAAGATGTGCTTTCCCAATATTTGTAATGAGACCATGAGTAGGGGAGGCGATATTACAGAGTTCTGCGATGTCTTGAGGTTTATTCGCTCCCATTTCAATTACTGCTATTTCATGCGTGTTATTCAAAAGCAGTAAAGTCAATGGAACGCCAATGTGATTATTTAAATTGCCAACAGTTGAGAGCGTGTTGAATTTCTTAGATAAAACAGTAGTGATTAATTCTTTTGTACTTGTTTTACCATTGCTTCCTGTTATACCCACTATAGGTATGGTGAACTTTGATCTATGAAGGTTGGCAAGTTTTTGAAGAAAAATCAAGCAATCCTCTACATAAAATATTTTGGGGTTAGTTACAAATTCTTTTTCATCTACAATCGCGTATCGCGCACCTCTGTTTACGGCATTTTCAGCAAAAGTATTACCGTTGAAATTACGCCCTTTTAATGCAATGAATAAAGATTCTTTCTGAATGTTTCTTGTGTCTGTACAAATCCCGGTAGTCTCTTTAAAGAGTTTATAGAGTTGCTGCATATACAAATATGTAAAAAAAAAGCCCGTATCACTACGGGCTTATTGGATATCTTTTAGATTATTTATTTCTTTTTTGAATTGGCTCTGGTACTACCAAGTCTGTCCATAGCGCATCTAAAACCAATCATAGCGGTTGATTGTTCTTCATCTAAGAATCGTCTGTTACCTGGAGATAGCCAGAATGCTCTGTCAGACCAAGAACCACCTTTGTAAACTCTAGATTTGTCAGAAACCAATGTAGTTGGCCATCCGCTTACACCAACATTTACAGCTTCACCCTTTAAATTAAAGTTTTCAAATTCACTTTGGTAAACTGCTTGTTTAGGATCTCTTCTTCCATTATTAATATCGTCAATTTTCTTTTGATTATTATAATAAATAGAGGACTCAAGGTCACCATCAAGATAATTTATGTAGTCATCTTTTCTGTAATTTAATCTACCAGCATTTTCGTCTTCAGTGACATTTCTCCAACGCTGTTGACCTCTAGTTTCATTCACAAATTCAGTAAGTCCATTTCTTAATGTCAGGATCCAAGATGTAATATTAGGATCTTGCTTGTAATTTTTAAATCTATGCTCAAGGTAAACGTCGTTAAATACACTAGTAGAAATGATTTTACCATCCACAAGGAATTGCTTAGAAGGATCATTAGAACCCACATCGTAATTTTTCTGAGTGAAGTAGATGCCCACCTTTGAAAGGGGGGTAGCTTCCACCATTACATCAGCATTGTCTTCATCAACGCCAATTTTTATTTCTTCATTAGCATCACCGTAAACTTTACCTTCAAAGTGTCCTTTACGATAATCTTCCATCGCTAATACATCAGGTTTGTGAAGATTACCGAATAATGCAACCTCCAAATAATGAGATGCTTTTGTAGCATTGCCCTGATTGTATAAATAGATGGCAGTATCGAGAACACCATTAATATCGTCTAAAACTCTAAATTCAATACTATCGTTTTTCGAATATTTATTATATCCATAAACATATCCGTCCTTTGGAGCATTAAACTGGAATTTTCTGGGGTTTTGTCTTGAATTTCCAAGTATTTGACCTCTTGTCGAATTTACATAGTTAATATAATCATCAAAGCTCTTTTTGTTATTAAACACTTTAAACTTTTTGCTCTCCTTATAATCATTCTCTTGTGTCAGAGTCATTGCAAAATCTCCAGCATCAGAAAAAGATACAACAACATTCGTGTCTTGCGCCGTAGTACCCATAAATTGAGCACCCTCAGTTTCCCACGCGAAAGGTTTTTTAATGTTGTTTAGTTTTTCAACATTGGCATTTAACTTCACAGAATCTCCTTTGAGGACCAACCAAACGCCATTCATTTGCTTTAAATTCCCGCTTTCAACTTGAAAGTCCACATACTGATTCGGATTTTCTTTGATATAATTTGAAACATAAGAAGGATCGTTTTTCTTGTTCAAATCATTCACCGCTTTTGTCCCACCTGTTAATGAAAGGTATTTTGCGCGCGCAAATTCATTAACATATTCTTTCATTCCGTATACATCATAAAGATTATCAGTAGCTAAAACTGGTTTATCATATAATCCATCAGGACGAAGTAATTGCGTTGTGTAAACATTACCCCTAAACGGCATAAGGTCTTCAGTTTCTTCATTCGAGGTAGGGCGATAAACGTCCATAACCCATTCCGAAACATTTCCTGCCATGTGGTACAAACCGTAATCATTTGGCCAAAAGTCATCTACACGAGCAGTAACGTCAGCTCCATCATTTAAAGCCCCTGAAACACCCATGTAATCACCATTTCCTCTAACAAAATTCGCTTGTATTGCGCCAGCCCATTGGTCTTCTTTTCTTCTTACGTAGTGACCATCCCACGGATAGATACGTCGTGAATCAAAATTTTCCGAATCTGGGTCAAGATTTCCAATTAAGCCTAATGCGGCAAATTCCCATTCTGCTTCAGTAGGTAGACGGTATTTTGGGAGAAGGATTCCATCTTCCATTTTAACCGCTCTAGAACCAAGTCGAGATTCATTAGCGTATACCGGATCATAATTTTGTAATTGATACGGATCTCTTGGAATTGGTTTTTTCGTTTTGGCATCAAGCATAGGTGCTTTTGAACTACCGTCATCCAAAGTGTATCCACCTTTCAAACCAAGCGTATCACCTTTTTTATTCTTATTCGGCGAGCCAGTCTGAACGTTATAATTACCATTGAGATAGTTTTCAGTGGAAAACATATTTTCAGGTGAAGAAGTCATAGAAGCATAATTTGCTCCATTTGCAGCACCAACATCAGAGTTCTCATGGTCATAGGTATTTGCAAAGTGCCATTTAATAATACCCTCTCTAACTAAAATCGCTTCGTTAACACGATCTGTTCTCCATTTACAGAAATCATTGGCTTGTAACCAAGAAACACCAACAACTGGATAATCTCTGTAAGAAGGATGACGTAAATAATAGTCAACAAACTTCTCTCTGTAGGAAAGAGGAGATCTCCAAACGAGTGTATCAGGAAGACATTTTTTATAAATGTGCGGATATGATTTGTAATAGACGCGTTTCATCCAATTCATGTACTCTGTCCAGTGTAGGTTTGTAACCTCTGTTCTGTCCATGTAAAACGAGGAAACCGTTGCGCCTTTAGGACTGTTATTCCAGTCACCCATGACGTCCTCTTCCGTGCTTCCCATTGTGAAGGTTCCGCCCTCAATGAACACAAGACCAGGGCCAGTTTCTTGTTCTTTTGCATCGAACTTTTCAAAACCTCCATTCTGGTAGTTGTTATATTCCCAACCCGTTGAGGTAGAACGCTCTTTGGCACAAGATCCTAGTAGAATAATGGCACTGAAAAGACTTGCTATTTTAATGTAATTTTTAGTTTTCATGGTCGACTATGATTAACGTATGTACAATTCAAATTTTATCAAAAGTTACAAAGTCCTAAAAAGAAGGACATGATATCTTTCTAAAGTTTCTTGGCTTTCTTCTGCATTTTAGATTGAAACCAAGCGAAACTTCGTGGGAACCACCAGAAATACCATTTCCTAATTTAGAAACGGTAATATCATAACTGTAACCCAATTTAATTTTATCTGTTGTTATTCCAAAACAGAGTATAAAGGCATCTCGATTTCTATACCAAGCACCAACTGTAAAGTTTCCATATTTTATATAGGTTCCAATGTTCAATTCCTGAAATCCATTTTGATACTGATAAATGATGTTCGGCATTATACTCGTAGTACTTGTGTATCTGCCTTTTCTCCCTAAGGGGATGTCAGCACCAGCGTGCCCTGTAAATCGCATTGGAAGTCTCGATTCACCTAGAATCATTGATTCATCTGGTCTATTCAGGTGATGAATTGCACCTCCAAAATAGAAGTTTTTACCAAAACCAACAAATCCAGCAGATGCATCAAAGTATCCTCTTCTTCCGTTTCCTCTTGGAACATCTCCGGTTTGATAAATAAAGCCTCTCCTTGGGTCAATCATATCTCCAAAGGTTAACTTATCCCAATCCAAGAATTTTTGAAACCATGCTGCTCTTGCCCCGAACATCAAAGAAAATTTTCGATTTACTTTTAAGTTATAAGAATAAATGGCGCCAAGCATTGACGTAGATATTGTTCCCTGACCTTGTTGGTCGTGCATCGCCAAAATACCTATACCACCCGATATGCTTTTTGCATACGTATCAAAAGCCGCTGAGTAGGTAACATAGTTTCCTGTAAGCTGCGGCCATTCATTTCTGTAGTTCATTGCAAATCTCGGACAACCTGAAGATCCTGCTAGGGCAGGGTTCAAATAAATCGGATTAGAGAAAAACTGCGTAAACGTTGGGTCTTGCGAACGTACTGAATTTAAGGACGTTGTCGAGAGACAAACGATCACAAAAACAAATAAGAATAAATGCTTTTTCTTCACACAATTGAGTTTAGTCACGAACAATCTTAACGTGATTATAGTTTGTAAGGTTACAAATATCGTATATTAATTGTAATAATTTGAATATTTTGGCGTTTTTTAGACTATCAAATCAATTGTTTGTTTCAGATTATGAATAAGATTTTAATTTTCTCTCTCTTTCTTTTTTCCGTTACTTTTTTCTTTTCTCAAAACCATATCGAAAATATTGAATGGAAAAAACCAATACTTCTTGATGATGGAGTGCAGTCTTTTGTGGCTCCAAATTTCGAGGGCGTCCATTATGATAATGGTTTACCAAAAATATTCATCAAGAAAAAATTTAAGGGCTCAAGTCTATCTGTAAACGCTGTGACTTTTTCAACGGCAAATGCGCTCCAATCGGAAATTGATTTTCTCGCTCAAATGGATGTGCGTGTTTTGGAGCAAAATCCTTTGGATATAAAGTTTACAAAATCAGCACACGAAGTATTTCTTGTCATTTCGGGAATTCCATTTATTAAAGAAGAGGGTTTAATTAAAAGAATTACGACAGTTCAAGTTTTTGCAGAAAATAATTTTGAGGTTGTACAAAAAGATTTTGTAGGTGAATCAGTTCTTACGCTCGGATCTGGAGACTGGTATAAAATCGCTGTTCAAAATGATGGTATTTATAAGGTTGATTACGATTTGCTTTCATCGATGGGTATAGAAATGTCAGGTCTAAACCCTAAAAGTGTTCACATTTATGGAAATGGAGATGGAATGCTCCCAGAATTAAACAGTTTACCAAGAACTGACGATTTGGCGCAGAATTCAGTTGCATATGTTGGTGCTGCTGACAATACTTTTAATCAAAACGATTATATATTATTCTACGGTTTTGGTCCAAATAGATGGGTGCCAAACGGTACTTCAGGTTTTAACCAAATCAAAAACATATATTCAGATTACTCCTATTATTTCGTTAACATCAACCCGGAAAGGCCTCCACTAGAAATAGGTAACAAAGCATCGGTGACTGGTGCACCGACTGAGACCATAACAAGTTATGATTTTCGTTCATGCTATGAAAACGATTTAATTTCTCTGATTGGCGGAGGTCAGAGATGGTATGGTGAACTGTTTGATATTGACCTAGAGCAAACATTTAATTTCGCAATTCCAGACATATCGGGCGCTCCAGTTTTCTTTAAGACTTCCATTGCAACGAATGCAACCAGTCCAGGCGGAACTGCTCAAAGATATTCAGTGAATGGAGAAACCTTAGTTGATGAAGGACTTCCGCATACCTCAATTGATTATGTACGTTCTTCGCAAGCATTTGTCTTGAACAATCCTCCGTCTTCAGGTAATGTTCCTTTGAAAATCACGATTCAAAGGAATAGCCCAAGTGTATTGACCTACCTGGATCGAATTTCCTTAAATACGAGGAGAACACTAAAGTTTTTCGGAAGCCAAATGGGTTTTCGCAACCTAACAAACCTAGAGTTAGGTATTGGAAACTTCCAAATTCAAAATTTCCCTTCCACAGGGTTTATTTGGGATATTACAGATCGGCATAATCCGAAACGATTATCTGGTAATTTATTAGGTGGTGTTTTTGAGTTCTTGGATTCAATAACTTATGTAGAATATATAGCAAGCAATGGTGGTACATTTTTTAGTCCTGAATATGTGGCTCCAGTGGATCATCAAAATCTTCATGGGCTTGAACAAGCAGACTACCTTATAGTAACACATCCAAATTTTAAATCTCAGGCGGATAGACTTGCTGAATTACATAGAAATAACGGACTTACAGTCCATGTGGTAACTACGCGTCAAATATTCAATGAATTTAGTTCTGGTGGGCAAGATGCGGTGGCGATTCGTTCCTTCGCTAGAATGTTTTACGAGCGTTCCCAGTCTAATCCAGATTCAGCTCCGAAGTATATGCTTTTATTCGGTGACGGCACATTTGACCCGAAGAACAGGGTTCCGGATAATAATAATTTTGTGTTAACCTATCAGGTGCAGAGCAGCGAGAATCATATCTCAGCCTTAGTAACTGATGATTTTTACGGTATGCTTGATGATGGTGAGGCTATTTCTGGTTCGGATTTATTAGACATCGGTATCGGAAGAATTTTAGCATCTACAATTACCCAAGCAGAACAACAAGTTGATAAAATTGAACATTACATGAAAAATGGTTCGGAGTTATTTGCAAATGCGGGCGCATCATGTTGTCTTGAAGATAATTCGCTAAACACCTTTGGTGATTGGCGACAAAAATACGTACAAGTTGCAGATGATGAAGAATCAGGATATTTTATTAATAACGATACTGAACCGCAATACATCCATACCAAGCAGAATCATAATGAGATGAATTGTGACAAGCTTTATCTTGACGCTTTTCCGCAGCAAACAAGTGCAGGAGGGCAAAGGTATCCTGAGGTTGTAGATGCAATTACAGATAGAATTCAGCGTGGTGCCCTCATTTTTAATTATGTTGGTCATGGTGGAGAGGTAGGTCTAGCGGAAGAACGAGTAGTTACGATTCCTCAGATTAATAGTTGGAACAATATTAATGCTCTCACTCTATTCGTTTCTGCAACCTGTGAATTTACAAAGTATGACGATCCGGCGAGGGTTTCTGCAGGAGAATGGGCCGCATTAAATCCTGATGGCGGTGCAATTGCGTTGATGACAACGACACGTTCAGTTTACTTCGGAGTGAATACTACAACCGGAAATAAGTTTTTTCAAAACGTTTTTGATCGCAATCCTGATGGCAGTGCATTGGCCTTTGGAGATATTGTGATGAGAACCAAAAATGAGACAGGGTCAAGTGACAATAAGAGGAGTTTTACACTTATCGGTGATCCTGCTTTGAAGTTAGCATCTCCAGGGTTTAATGTAGTCACAGACAGCATCAATGGTTTAGCTCCTACTATTGCTATTGACACCGTTAGGGCACTGAGTAAAGTTATAATGAAGGGACATATAGAGGACCATATGGGGAATTTATTAAGTGATTTCAATGGTATTTTAACACCTTCTATTTTTGATAAAATTAAGCTTCAAAAAACGCTTGGTCAAGATCTTTATTCTCCCGAGATTGAATATGAATTGCAGCGCAATGTGATTTACAAAGGTAAAGTATCCGTAACGAATGGGGCTTTTGAATATTCATTTGTAGTGCCAAAAGATATTGCATTAAATTATGGCAAAGGTAAGATAAGCTACTACGGATATACGGATGAACGAGATGCAGGTGGCTATGATACCTCAATAATCATTGGTGGTATCGATCCAAATGGTATTTCTGATGCAATAGGTCCAGAGATAAACCTGTTCATGAATGATGAGAACTTTGTTTCAGGTGGGCAAACTGATTTTGAACCTATTTTACTGGCAAAGATTTTTGACGAAAATGGAGTAAATACCGTTGGTAATGGAATTGGACATGATATTACTGCAATTTTAGATGGAAATTCCGCGGAGCCTTTTATTCTTAATGATTTCTATGTCGCGGATTTAGATTCATACCAGTCAGGTGAAATACGCTTTCAGTTCGACGGTTTATCGCCGGGACCACATACCCTTGAGTTTAAAGTGTGGGATGTAAATAATAATTCCTCAAAAAGTACGATTGACTTTGTGGTGGTTGATACTGAAAACCTTACGCTTCAGAATGTCTTAAACTATCCTAATCCTTTCACAAACTCAACCGAATTCATGTTCGAACATTCTTTTGCATGTAATGAGTTAGAAGTCCAAATACAAATATTTACGGTTTCAGGTAGACAAGTAAAAACTTTAAATGAGATTGTTCCAACGCAAGGCTTTCGTGTGAATCAATTATTTTGGGATGGAAAGGATAATTATGGTGACCAATTGGCAAAAGGAGTTTATATTTACCGCGTGAAAGTAAAAGACACGAGTGGACAAACCGCTGAAAAGACAGAAAAATTAGTCATATTGTAATGAAACAACAATAAACCGCCCTCTTTCACGTATATGTATTACCTATTTAAATTTTATATGAAGTACTTTTTCCTCACCTTCTTTTTGGTTTCATTTTCTTTGACCGCGTTTGCT
>Ga0209771_1002347_pt1 | contig 11539 bp, 9 predicted proteins | sample SaaInl59LU_5_DNA_FD_184639 | JGI IMG/M metagenome (GOLD analysis project Ga0209771, IMG submission 184639) | Marine microbial communities from expanding oxygen minimum zones in the Saanich Inlet - ESP_59LU_5_DNA (SPAdes) (version 2) | ecosystem: Environmental > Aquatic > Marine > Intertidal zone ...
TCAAAGGCCAGTGAACTGAAGCGGCTTTTTACATAAACTTCTTATTTCAATAGATTCCCTCTATATTAGGGCATGAAAAAAATAAATTCCCTTCTAGATAAATATGGTGAAAGCCATACCAATTCAACCAACAAGTTAATACATTGGATTTGTGTGCCCGCTATTTTCTTTAGTATTGTTGGGCTTGTTTCGGTAATTCCCTTCCCATGGCAAATAAACATGTTTAATACTGTTGAATTAAGTTGGGCCTTTATTGCTTTGATCCTCGTATTGTTGTACTACATTTCATTATCGCTATCACTATCAATAGGTATGATCCTATTTTCTATACTCTGTCTCTTCATTTGCTCGAGAATTAATCTTTCGGGCAGTGCTCTACTGATTTATATTGGGATTTTCATGGTAAGCTGGGTATTTCAATTTATCGGCCACAATATTGAAGGAAAGAAACCTTCATTCCTACAGGATATTCAATTTCTTTTAATTGGCCCCGCTTGGCTGATGCACTTTATCTTAAAAAAACTTAATATTTCAGTTTAATGAAAATTATCTTTCTCTTTTTGATTCTGGCATTTTATGGCTTCGGCCAATCTCCCTATGGGGACTGGTTTACCACATTAAAAGCGGCTGATCTCCCCCTCGTTTTTCACATTAAAAAAGAATCGGGTAAGAACATAGTATCCGTTGACTCACCAAAGCAAAAAGCCTTTGACATGCCTGCAAAAATAACATTCTCAGAAGGCAATAACATCAGGGTTGAAATGGGTAAAATCGGGGTCTCCTTTGAAGGTACTTATTGCTCAGACTCGCTTTCAGGAATATTTAAACAAGGTCCTATTTTAGAGGAAATGACCTTTTACAAGAAACCCATTGAACCTAAAAAGGTAAAGCGTCCACAAAACCCGAAAGCCCCATATTCTTATGATCAAGAAGAGGTGAAATTTGAAAACGTAGAAGACTCCCTGTTACTGGCAGGAACTTATACATATCCAAAAAACAAGACCAACATCCCAGCAATCGTTTTGGTTAGCGGTAGCGGTCCTCAAAATCGAGATGAAGAAATGATGGGGCATCGGCCCTTTTGGATTCTTGCTGACTACCTGTCAAACTTAGGGTATGCCGTTCTCAGATATGACGATAGGGGAACATTCAACTCAGCGGGAGACTTTGCCTCCGCAACAACTACAGATTTTGTTAACGACGCGGCGTCAGCAGTATACTATTTACAGAGCAGACCTGAGGTGGACGCAAGTAAAATTGTTGTGCTTGGTCATAGCGAGGGAGGACTGATCGCAAATATTTTAGGAACGAAAATCTCAAATCTTTCGGGTATAATTTCTCTTGCGGGAACCTCAATAAGAGGAGATTCAATTCTAAAAATACAAACGAGATTGATGGCTGAAAGCATTGGAGAAAAAGGAGCTCAATTAGAATTGACCCATGCGTTCAATACTGCCATTTGGGATGCAGTTATAAACTCAAAAAACATCGAAGAATTTGGTGTCGATTTAAAATCAATTTCAAAAAAATTCGTTAAGAAATTCAGGAAGAAAAAATTTATTGAAAAAAGTGAAGAAGCTGAGATTATTCAATCTGTTAAAATGTCAATGCTCAACCCTTGGATGTATGAATTCATAAGATATTCACCGAGTATACATATACCTAAAATAAGTTGTCACGTTTTAGTTTTAATTGGATCCAGAGACATTCAAGTAACAAGTAAAGAAAACATCATAGGGTATAAAAATCTTTTACCTACAAATGATAAACTACATGAACTTAAAGAGCTTGAAGGATTAAATCATTTGTTTCAGCGTTGTAATACATGTAAAATAAGTGAATACGGTCAAATAGAAGAAACATTCTCTGCAATAGCACTCGAAGAAATACGTTCCTTTCTTGAAAAGATATGGATAAAGTAAGTCGTAACGAAGGAAAGAAAGTATTGATCATTAGATTTAGCGCTATTGGCGATATTGTATTGACGAGTCCTATTGTCCGTACCCTAAAGAAATCTGGATATGCCGTTCATTTCCTGGTAAAAACAAAATTTAAATCGGCAATTGAAAACAATAGATATTTAGATAAACTGTATTGCCTTGAAGAGCCTAGCTTAAAAGAAAGCCTTATTTCTGAGAATTACGCACAAATTATTGACCTACAAAACAATTTAAAATCCTTTAAGTTAAGAATGGGTTTATCAAGTAATACAAACATTGTAAATAAAGAAAACCTCAAGAAACTGCTTCTTGTCAGAACAGGCGTTGATCTTCTAAAAAAAGAACATATTGTTGAACGATATTTTAAAACAATCAAAGCTCTTGGAATAGAAAATGACCATCAAGGTTTAGATTTTCATATCGCAACAAAAAAATCTTTTAGCATCGATAAAATAGCGTTTTCACTTGATCAAAAATATATTGCTTGGGTTATTGGAGCTTCGTACCCCAAAAAGATGTTACCCGTGGAACATATTGTAAAGGTGTGTGAATCCCTCAATATACCCATTGTACTTGTAGGTGGGCCAGCAGATGGCGAAAGAGGTCAAATTATTTCATCGACAAAAAAAGTCAATAACGTATTTAATCTTTGCGGAAAGCTCAGCCTCAAAGAATCGGCATTTATTGTAAAAAAGGCGGCTTTGGTTTTGACAAATGATACAGGCCTAATGCATATTGCTTCCGCATTTAAAAAGGATATCATTTCATTTTGGGGATGCACAAAACCTAGTATTGGAATGTATCCTTATCTACCTGGTGAAAACTCCATGGAAATGGTTAGTCCAGTCAACAAAGGACCTTGCTCAAAACTTGGAAACCGTTGTAAGTCAGATTCAGAAGGTTGTATACAGCACATTAATACTGACAACATTATTTCACAGATAAATAAAATTCTTGTTGGAGTTTAAACAGATTTCAACATCATTTTTACGGAGGTGCCTTTTCCTAATACAGAATTGAAGGCACCCTGAATACCTGCCATATTCATACGGTATTGAATGTTTTCTATTCCCAGACCTTTTTGAATTTTCTCCATTTCAAAGCCTACACCATTATCCATCGCTATCAACTCTATACCTTCCTCACACCTGCGCAGCGATATACTAAATTCTGAAGCATCTGCATGTTTTAAGGAATTATTGAAAAGCTCTTGAATAATACGGTATAAATTAAATTTATCAACACTATCCAGATCCTGTTCTTCAATACCTTCTTCAATATCAATAACAAATTGAATTTGATCCATGGAACTTATTCTTCGCGCAAAGCGTTCAATTGCATTTAAAAACCCTTTTTCTAATTCCGGCGGTAACAGATTATATGCTATTTCCTTTACTTCACGGATACAATTCTGTAATAGATTCTGTAAATCATTAAAACTCTCCTTTTGGCCATCAGAAGGATTGAAGTTTTGAAATAATAGGTTCAATAAAACCATTTGCTGACCCAATCCATCATGCAGCTCTCGTGCAATTTTCTTCTTTTCAGATTCCTCTGCTTGGGAGACAACATCAAACTTCCGCTTCTCGAATTCGAGCTCCTGAGTTTTATCAATAATCAAGGCAATGTATTCTGCTTGGTCACTATCAGACTCAATTTCATTAATTACAACATCAACAATTATTTCTTCGCCATCATTCGTTTGTTGTACATATCGACCACCCTCTATATTTATGCTTTTATTCTTGTCAAGATTGAAACTGCTAAATGATTTTTTGGTCATCTCTTCATGAGAGAATTTATAGAGCTTTTGCGCAGCATTATTAACAAGACCAGTTTCTAGTTCATGGCCGATAAGCTGAATTATTGGAAGTGGCGATTTGTTAAAAACGTCTTTAAATTTCCTTTCTGATTTCTTAACCTTTTGAGTTAATTCTCGTCTCAACAAACCGTAATTAATCGTCCGCTCTAAAACCTTTGCATTCAGCGCACTTTTTATCACATAATCCTGCCCACCCTTGGAGACAATTTCAAGAGCTATAGACTCGTCATCCATGCCGGATAAAACAATTACCGAAGCTAAGGGAAATATCTTAAATACCTTTTCATAGGTTTCAACACCGCTCGAATCCTCAATATTAAGATCCAAAAGAATAACATCTGGTTCCTGAAAATCCCGCACTTCATGAGCCTCAGCAATGGAGGTGATAGAAATAATATTCTCGCTTTTTATTTCAGATGTAGAAAGTTGAAATTTTACGTTTTCAGCAAAAGACAAATCATCCTCAATAATAAGAATCTGTGCATCTTTCATAATTAATCTCTATTTCTAATGAGCACCTTATCTCGATCTATCCTCTTCTGCACTTCTTTTTTAAAGTCACTTATTTGATCTTTCTCTATGCAGTCGGTCGGAAATAAGAGTTGTAGCTCTTTAATGTAGTCAAAATAAATAGAATCCTTACCTAAAGTTATTTTTTGAAGTCCTGAAAAGTAGACAATAACAACCTCTCGATCCGCTGCAATTATGGCCTTCGAAGAAACACCTACCCGAAACCTGTTCTTTGCACCAGAAAGTATAAAGACAATACTTTCAACAGAAAAGAAAAGTAAAATTCCTGCAGGGAGCACCCAGAAATCGAGTATCTTATAAAGTGCAAAAGACAAACTAGTCATGACAAGAACCTCCAGTAAAGTATAGGTAATTACGCGCTGCTTTCTTTTACTACTAATTGGTGTGTTCCATGCAAAACGCTTCGTCTTATTCGCAATGTATACCCCCATCCATCGTCGAACACTTCGCCAACCGAGTAAACCAAAAAATAATAAACCAAAACCTAGATAAATATATGATTGAAATGGAAGCTCAGCACCTGACATATGTAAAAAGTCGATCTGAACGTCATATCCAACATAAATACAAAAACCCATGAGTGGTAAACTAAAGAACAACAGAACACTATTGGTAAAACTATTCATTTGGAATTAATTTTAATTTCCTTTTTAACAAAGAAATGTCCTTTTTGATTTTATCATTTTTTTCATTGACTTGCGCAAATAATTTTTCAGCACCTTTAGAGACAGAAAAATAACCCATATTAGTTTCTGCTTTGATCAACTCATTTTCTAAGTCTGTAATTTTCATTCGCAGTGCCTTCTTCTCTCGCTGATAATTAGCCGAAGCATCATGAGAGGATGATAGTCCTTGGATTTTAGATTTGAACATTATTAAATCCGCAGCCTCAGGAGACATATTGGATTTTGTGAGCTGGACTTGAAGCGCTTTATTAAAATCTGAAAGCAACTGAGTGTATTGATTAGAGGGTACATTACCCAATTCCTGAAAATCAGCTATAATTCCTTTTATATCCTCTTCAGCAGCAATGACTCTTTCTTTTATGGTAAGAATAAAGGCTTGCTTGTCTTTTAAATTTTTGGTCAATTCTTTGTCCATAGCCTTGGCTGAATCTTCCTTGTGTGTGAAAAAATAATCGCACGCACCTCTGAATTCTTCCCAAAGCTTTTTCTCATAGCGACCAGCTCCTTTCAAGGTCTTCCATTGCTTTTGTAATTGAATCAGGGCGTGTGATGCATCCTTCCAATCCTCCGAGGACTTGAGTGCATTGGCTTTATCAATGAGGGCCTTTTTTGCATCCCGCGCCTCTTTATCCTTATTATCTCGTTCTTTAAAAAAATCCTTCTTCAGGGTGAAAAAAGAATCGCAAAGCCCTCGGAATTCTTTCCAAATAGCATCGTTGTCTTTTTTAGGAGCAAAACCAACTTTTTTCCATGATGCTTGAAAATCAAGTATCTTTTGAGTGCATTTCTGCCATTCTTTTTGGGTGTTTATGGTAGGGTTTGATTCTAAAAAAACTTGTAGTTCAATTAAAATGGCTTGCTTCTTTTTAAGGTTTTCTTGCTGAGAAGCGCGATGCTGTTCATAGTGCTTATTAATTTTATCATATATGGAGCGAACAACCTCCCAATAACTCATCTTTAATCCTTCCCATTGTTCTTTTTGAACAGGACCAACATCTTCCCACTCATCTTGAAATAAACGTAACTTCTTTTCAAGCTCACGAATACTGTCACATTCGTTCCTTAAGGTTTGTAATTCAATAATTATTTTCTCCTTAAGTTGAGTATTTCTTTTGTAGTCATTTTCTTTAAGCTCCTTATAAATTGTAATATTATGGAAAAACAATTCTCTCAGCCGAGAATAATCCTTCTGGACATTATCTCTTTTATCACGCGGAATATCTCCTATCTTTTTCCAAGTATCTTGAATTGAATTATAACCATTAAATGCTGTCCCAATATTCTCCTCGTTTTCAACAAGCTCTTTTAATTCCTTTATTAAATTATTTTTCAGCTTTAAGTTTTCTAACTCAAGTTTATTTTTCAGATCTAACTGTTGCTTTTTTGAGGCCTTGAATTTTAAAAAAAGATCGTTAAACGCTGTCTTGATTATCGAAAAATCAATTTGTTCAAGTTCAAGTTCAACTCCTTCCTCCTCTGCTTTTAGAGTAGCGACCTGCTGTTGACCCTCACTTTTCAACAACCAATCATCAAAGTTTACCTTTAACTGTCCTACCTCCTTTGAAATAGACAGCAGGTCTTCTTGCTTTAGCAGCTCCTTTAAATTGGTTATAAATTCATTTTCCATATCTAATTTTTTAAATCAAAAGAAGAAAGCTCATTAAATACGCTCACTCTTTTATCAATATCACTTTGGCTAATTTCTAATAGACGATCTGTTCCAAACTTTTCAACACAGAATGATGCCATTGCAGAGCCATAAATTACTGCGCGTTTTAGATTTTCAAAGCTTGTATCATCCTTTGATGCAATATATCCCATAAATCCTCCAGCGAATGTATCTCCAGCGCCAGTTGGATCAAAAACCTCAGCAAGTGGTAATGCTGGAGCAAAGAAAATTTGATCCTTCGAAAAGAGAAGTGCCCCATGCTCACCTTTTTTAATAATGATATACTTTGGGCCCATTTCTAAGATCACTTTTGCTGCAGTTACAAGTGCATATTCTCCTGTAAGTTGACGCGCTTCTTCATCATTCACGATAAGAATGTCAACCATAGAAATCGTTTTTTTAAGATCGGATAAAGCAATATCCATCCAAAAATTCATCGTATCCATTGCAATCAGCTTCGGTTTGGAATGCATACGGTCTATAACAGCACTTTGAACAGTGGGGCTTAAGTTACCCAACATAACATAGTCTGAGGTTTGATAGCTATCTGGAACTATGGGGTCAAAATGTTCTAAAACATTAAGTTCTGTTGCTAAAGTGTCACGACTGTTCATATCATTATGATATTTCCCTGACCAAAAAAAAGTTTTTTCGCCTTCCTTTACTTGAAGACCTTCAGTATTTATACCACGAGAATTCATTTCTTTCAACGTCTCTTTTGGGAAATCCGAACCGACAACAGAAATAATACTTTGTTCCTTAACAAAGAATGAAGAAGCGAGTGAAATATATGTCCCTGCCCCACCTACTATTTTATCTGTTTTACCAAAAGGTGTTTCTATCGCATCGAAAGCCACACTACCAACTGTTAAAAGACTCATAATTATTTTTTGTGCAAAGATAATCAATTCCGAGTAGGACTACCCTATCATCTCCCTTGTTGTTTCTTCAATGTATGTATAATTGACTATGAATGTGTATTTTTAAACTAATGAATCGTTTCCTCTTTATTTTGCTGCTGATTATCAGCACAGTAGATAATTTATACAGTCAAAAAAGCACAAAGTTTTTAGCTGATGAAATATTTTTAGAAATTCAACGAAAATCAATAAATTCTGAGGGTAAATCAACGCTGTACTCAGAATACTTAAAAGCACTAAAATCCGAAAAGCACAATTCAGAAACTCGGGCAGAACTAACCTCTCGTCTTTTTACTTTTTATCAGCGCCAAGGCCTTTACTCTAATTTCAACAAAGCCTTCGGTAAACACAAGAATGAACTCATAAAAAACTCTATTTTAAGTCAATTATGGAAAGTAAAGGCCCTGGAAATAGATGGTAAATACATCCGCATGCTTGAAGCCTCAAAAACTCTTCTCGAAAGCTCAGAAAATAACGGCAGTAATACAGATAAAAGCGATGCCTATCGCATGATAGCTCTTTCCAAAATGTATTCAAATCAAAAAGACTCCGCCCTATACTATTCTAATATGGCTTTAAATTTCGCAAAGAGATCGGATTCAAAAGAAGCTGTAGCCCTCACCTTTCGAGATCTTTCAAACATATATGCACATTTCGATATGATTGGGAAAAGCACTTCGACACTGCTCAAACTTAATACCGAAGCTCAAAGGTTAAAAGATGATGATTTATTGTGCTGGACAAATTTGAAAATCGCTGAACGAACCTTTACCGTAAACTCCTTTGGGGAATCAAGAACGTATTACAGAAAGTCATTAAATATTGCAGATAAGAATAACTTTCGGGTATATAAAGTACAAATTTATACAGGACTCGCGGAGGTTTCATTGGCTGAAGACCAGTTAAATCAAGCGATTGGAAATATTACGAAAGGATATAAATTTATTAACGAAAAAGAAGAAAGCATTTATGGACTTAAATTGAAACTTGTTCATTCAAAATACCTTATTGAAGAAGGGTATTTCAGTGAGGCTATGGCGCTCTTAGACGAAATCCTTGAATCCTATAATGAAATTGATTCTAAAGAGGGCAAAGGAAACACCTATCACTTAATAGGGCGCACCCATTTTAAAAGTAAAAAATGGGCTGATGCTAAGCAGTCATTTATGACATCAAAAACGTTTTTACTGAATTACCCTCAGTCTATTTACCGAATAATGAATTACAAATTTCTTGGTCAAGTCAATGCGAAACAGAAAGGATTTGAAAAAGCATATGAAAACATAAAAACCTATCAAAAACTGATTGATAACCACTCATCCTTGAGCAGCAGTAAAGCAATCAATGAACTCACTCAAATGTATTCCAGAGAACTACGGGAGTACCGAATCAAAGAACAAGAACGTGTTATTAATGATCAGGTAAAAGAAAAAGAATTGTTAGCATTGAAAGGCCAAAAGCAAATGACGACTATCGTTTTAATCAGTATTATTCTTATCTCAACAATTATCATCGTTTTATTTTATTTAAGACAGTTGAAAATCAATCAAACAAACAAGGAGGTAGAAATGTCACAAACGCTCCTTAGGTCTCAAATGAACCCACACTTTATATTTAATGCTATGTCCGTAATACAAAGTTCACTATATGAGAACAACCCCGCCAAATCTTCTAAATTCTTGGTCAGCTTTTCGAGGCTCATTCGACTCATCTTAGAAAACTCACCCAAAGAATTTATTACGCTAGAAACAGAAATTGAAATTTTAGAAAAATATTTAAAAACACAAAAACTCCGGTTTGAAAATAGATTTGATTATCAAATTAATGTCCCAGAAACCTTAGTCTTTAAGAAAGTACTTATCCCCCCTATGATTACTCAACCATTCGTAGAAAATGCTATAGAACACGGACAACTCAATACCATTAAAAATGGACAGATTACAATAAACATTGTAGAGAAGGAAGAAATGCTCTATGTGGAGGTTTCAGACAACGGTGTTGGCATAACAGAATCAACTAAGAAAAAAAACCCGCTGAGAGAGCATAAAAGTATGGCTATGGATATTACCAACCAGAGGGTAAGTATTCTGAATAAGAAATACAAGTCAAAAGCTCGAATCGCAATCAGTAATCTAACAGAAGAAAAACACTCCGGAACCCGTGTAGAAATATTCCTACCATTACTAACCGAAAATCTTAACTTTGATTCAGAATGAAAAAAGTACTCATAATTGACGATGAAAATAAAACCAAAGATTTTATAAAAAGACTTCTAATCTCTTTTGGACATAATTTCGAAATCTACACTGATGGCTCAAACGTCGAAACGGGTATCAATGCAATCAATAAAATTCAACCTGATCTCGTTTTCTTGGACATACAAATGCCTGACGGCAATGGGTTTGATGTTCTGAAAGGAGCGAAATATAAAGAGTTTGAAATAATTTTCATTACGGCTTATCAAGAATATGCAATTCAAGCTATTAAATTCAGTGCTCTTGCTTATATACTGAAGCCTATTGATGTAGATGAACTTGAAGACTCCGTAAATAAAGCACTTACAACGTTACAGAAGAAAAAGAATGAGGTTCAGTTTAACGCCCTTGCCAATAATATTGACAGAAGCGTGAAGAAAAAATTAGTACTAAAAACACAAGAAAGCGTTTATGTACTTGAGCTCAAAGAGATTATTCGGTGTGAAGCGGATAAAAATTACACCTCGTTCTATTTGGAATCAGGCAAACGAATCCTTGTTTCTAAAACACTAAAAGAATATGACCTTTTACTATCTGGTCATTCCTTTTTTAGAGTGCAACAATCGCACCTCGTAAACCTGGACCATATCGATCGTTATGATAAAGCTGATGGCGGTGCAGTAATTATGAAAGATGGCAGTTCTGTTCCGCTATCACCAGCAAAGAAAGAGCAGTTTTTTCAGATCTTAGAGAACCTCTAACGCTTGATCTAGATCCTCTATTAGGTCTTCAATATCTTCTACGCCTATACTGAGTCGAATTAAACTGTCGACCACTCCACTTTTCTCTCGTGCATCTTTTGGAATGGCAGCATGTGTCATTGTTGCTGGATGTCCGATTAAGGACTCAACACCACCCAAAGATTCTGCCAATGCAAAAACTTTTACTTGCTTTACTAATTTTAGTGCATCTTCCAAATCATTCCCTTTGACCGTAAATGATAGCATGCCTCCGAAATCTTTCATCTGCTCCTTAGCAATATGGTGGTTTATGTGATCTTCAAGACCAGGCCAATACACTTTCTCTACTTTTGGATGCGCTTGAAGAAAGAATGCAACTCTTGCACCGTTTTCACAATGCCTTTGCATTCTAAGATGCAACGTTTTAATGCCGCGAAGAACTAAAAAACAATCCATCGGGCCGGCAATTGCACCTGATGAGTTTTGAATGCGGTAAATTTCGTCTGCTATTTCTTGTTTTGAAGTAATTAAGGCACCCATGACCACATCAGAATGACCGCCAAGGTACTTTGTGACTGAATGCATGACCATGTCTGCACCTAGATCAAGTGGATTCTGAAGGTATGGCGTAGCAAAAGTGTTATCGACACATAGTATAGCATTTGACTCATTAGCAAGTGAAGAAAGTCCTTTTATATCAATAATATTGATCATCGGATTGGTAGGCGTTTCCGCCCAAATTAGCTTGGTTTTTTCCGACATTGCTCTTTGTACTTCTACAATATTCTTCATATCAACAAAATGAAAAATAATACCATACTGTTCATAAATAGTTTTAAACAAACGATATGAACCACCGTAAAGATCATTTGTAGCAACAACTTCATCCCCTGGTTTTAGCATTTTAATAACGCAATCAATTGCAGCTATTCCCGAAGCAAAACAAGCGCCATACTTACCATTCTCTAGAGCAGCTAAATTCTTCTGTAAAATGTCGCGGGTTGGATTTTGCGTACGTGAATATTGGTAACCCTTA
>Ga0209771_1002370_pt1 | contig 11473 bp, 10 predicted proteins | sample SaaInl59LU_5_DNA_FD_184639 | JGI IMG/M metagenome (GOLD analysis project Ga0209771, IMG submission 184639) | Marine microbial communities from expanding oxygen minimum zones in the Saanich Inlet - ESP_59LU_5_DNA (SPAdes) (version 2) | ecosystem: Environmental > Aquatic > Marine > Intertidal zone...
GTATCCAACCTTGCTCCTTGAATTTCACAGAAGCATTATTTAGGCGCTTACCTTTCTTAAACCTATTCAAGTCAAAGCCTGCCTTGATTTTCGCAGAGGCGGCTTCGCTTACACCTGTTTTCTTTTTTGCCATGTATCTTTAATTAAAATGGTAAATCGTCGTCGCCGAATAGATCGTCGAACTTACTAGCAGTATCTTTCTTCCCAGCTGTTGCAGTGTCTACAGTGAAGTTATTAGCCGGAGCTTGAACTGCTGCAGGTGCTGCTTGAGTTGGTGCTGGAGCAGAAGCTACCGGTGCATCTTGTGCATCTTCGCTATCTGGATCCAAGTACTTAGCTAGTTGACGTTTTACGAAATCAAAGTCATACTTAGTGAAAGAATCCTCAGCTTTAGGCTGATCTTTTAACCACAACTCTACTTGACTGTTATTCTCACTCAATGGAGCTTCTTTCATACGTGGACGTACAGTAGTCTCTGGATAAGGATTACCTTGTACCATTTCTACAGTAAAGTCACGACCAGAAATAACGTCAGTGAAGTCACCGATCTCTTCATCAGCAGCGTAAGCCATCAACGTCTTGTAAACGTTCTTACCGAATCCCCATAGACGAACTCCTTTGTCTTCCTCACCGCGAACGATAACAGGAGCAAAGATACGCATCTTAGGTGACAATTTACCGGCCAATGACCAGTTGTCTTTGTCAGAAGTCTTTTTCAACTCGTTAACAAACTCTACTACAGGATCTTGCTCACCGAAATTGGTTAAAGCAATCATAGGGTACTTACCTACTCCGTAGTGGAAGAATAACTCCTTGAAAGGATATTCAGGATTGTAAGCAGAAGGAACGATACGAATCTGCTGTTTACCTAGTTGAGGTTTCCAAAAGATCTTGTCGTAATCAATCTTTGGACGATCGTTGCTGGTGTTGTTCATCGAGTCCAGCTTTGCTCGAATAGCGGATAAATCCATACTCAAAACTAATTTTAAAGTGAAACTTTTTGTATATAACCTTAATATAAGAAATAAATTGCGTTAAAGCAACTTACAGCTCAATTATTTTATGAAGCTTTGTATTGATACGCTTTAGCTCTGCTCCTCTAGTAAGTAGGATACAGTTACGGAAATCAGGCCAGTTAACTCTGTAGTTAGAGTCTGCTACGCCTCCGTTCAACTCTTTGATTAGAGTATTAAGCGCGTTGATGGTGTACAGCGTATTTGATTCTTTTTTACGGTGTACTAAGATAGTATTATCTAAGAAATTAGATACGTTACCGAAATCTACATTATATGTGCAAATGTATTCGTTATTGCTCTTAGAATAGAGTACGAATATTTTATTATATATGATTTGATACTTACTCTGGATAAGTTCTAGAGTATGATCTAGTTCCTCTTCTGGAGTAAATGTACAAAATAATTTATTGCTCATATCAGATACCGACTCGATTGTATCGAAGTCGTAGTCAAATCTTGGTGTTGTTACGATTGTGTTGTCCATTTTATAAATATAACAATTTTTTATAGAACTAAGTTCTTACTAGCTTTAAATTTTACAGGATACTTATTATCTTCGGATAATATCTTTTGAATATCTTCCAACGTCTGTTTTCCATCTCTTTTATCAAAATCAAACAAGATAGCATCATAGGTATATAGGGTTACAGATGTATGTTTATCTTGTAAGTATCTCAATACTTTATACAATATACGAATGTTACGTGAGGTTTCCAAGCTTTGCATCATATAGTTCATAAGTTTCTGGGGATGCATTTCCTTTAGGTCGCTAGTTAACCTTCTTTTAGAGATTGGGTCTTCAATAAATCCTTGGGACTTATATGTTTTCCATAGGGTTTTAATGTAGTCGTCGATCTTTTTAAATAACTCTACATGACTATACTCTTCCGGTATCTTTCCGTATACTATCTGAAAGGTAATTTGCTTACCTTGGTTGTACTCTTCTTCGGTGATATCTTCTTTTTCGAAGTACATCTTAGCTAATTCTGTATGAGCTGATAATCCGGTGATAGGTTCTCCTACTAATTCAGATAATAATCTTATGTGATATCCATCAAAGTCAAATTCTACAAAGTAATCGTTGACTGGAGTAATAGTTTCCCTATGGTTACCTTTCTTAGGTATAGCTGCAAAGTTAACACTATTAAAAGCATTTGTCGGCCTTGAGGTGATGTTGTAAGGATTATAAGATGTATAAACTTTATCTCCGTCTATTGAATATTCTGGAGTGTTAGGTTTGAATAATTCTATAAACTCTTCGGTCTTAATCTTAAGCCCAGGTTGCTCCATAGTATAGTAAACAGCGGTAGCTACATCGTTATAAAACTTCCATGCCTGTTGACTAACAATCTCTTCTGCTTGCTCAAATAAGTCTTCAATACTCCTATAATTTCTCTCGCATTTCTCAAATAATTTTGAGATAGGTATAATCTTATTTAGTTCAGGATTGCTTCTATGCTTATTATAGTACCAGTTTATTGCAGCAGGTGGATTAGGTAGACTTAGTGTTTCGTAATTCTTTAACGAATAAACCAACGCTAGGTCGATGAGACCCTTTGTTTTAAAGTGATAGAGAAACTCTTTCTTATTAACCACATACTTGGTATCGAAGCAGTTTAGAATCGATTCAACCTTTTCTACTCCTACATTAAGTCCTTCGGTATGATTTACCGGGATAATATAACCTTCCTTATGCTGTAACGGACGAATATACAAAGCGACGGTAAACGTTAATTTTGGATGAAAATTATCGTTCCCAGAGATTACCTCAACATAACAACCGTTTCTTCCTAAAGCACAGATATAATCTAACTGTGATTTAGACTCTACAATGTAGAACATAAAACCTTTTTACTTTACAAACTCAGCGAAGTCAGTAAGAACTTGATCAATATTTTGTATTTTTGACTTAGCGTCTAACACAGCTTGCCTATTCTTATTCTCTGCTCCTATCACAAGATACGAATTAATCGTCGTATCAACAACTGGTCCTTGAATAGTCCACTGAATTTCTGCTACTTTGTAGATTGGTAGCTTTGAAGCTGCTTTATACCTTATCTTACTCACTTCCTTTATTTGAGATCTTCTCACATCTTCAGCAAAGTACCGCACTACTGTACCTCTTTCATAATCAGCTGAAGTGGGCTGTAAATAGAATTGTTCTGTTTCTAAAGCATTCTCAATAGCTTGATTAGCTAAGTAAGTTAACTTTAATATAATTCTACGACCGGCTTCTGCTGGTGACTTACCTTCATAAGCTTCATTCTTATATGTAACAAAGAATGCTCCAGAGAAGGGAGTACCGTCTTCGTAAACATATACTCCTTCAGGAGTGAATAATGGTCCGTTATATTTTGACTTAGGTAGAAACATTATATCTTAATTGTCTGTGCTCTTACCGAGGTTAACCAGGTATTGTTACTAATGTTTTGATCCACTCCTACGATTATAAACCCAACTTCATTCCTATACTTTGATGGGAGTACTTCACCGCCGATTCTAAATGTCTGTCCAATTTTTAATCCGCCTATTCCGTCGAGTTGTAATGTCAACTCAAATGGAATAATTCCTGGTGATGGTGCATCCTCTGCACGAGATTCTCGATATGTAATTTGAGTAATTGTCCTATGTGCGGATCTTACGTTTTCAAAATCAGAAGATTCGTATACGTTGTTCAATATAAAATTATTAACTACCTTTTTAAATGCGACCATTGCATCTACATGTAACTTCACCTTTGTTGTTGTTTCGTATTCTCCAGTCTGCACTTTATCGGGGAATACTCGGTCTGTAAGGTTCCTATTCCACTTAAAAAGATTATCTGCCTCTAATCCTACACTTGTAATAGTCTCGGAATTTTGCGCTGTAATTGCTATCAACGTACTAAGTTGTGGCGATATCTTACTTTGTAATGAGATTGATCGAACGGTGGTGGAGAGTCCGGTAAGGTTTAACGTTCTTGGTTTTTCGGAATCTGGTTTCTGTACTACCTTTCTATCTACAATAAAATACGTATCTTGCTCTTCTTCATATGCTAAATCAAGTTCGGTTATACCTCCGAGTGATACGTTTACTTTAGTGCATAGGTTTTGCAACATTTGTAATAGTTCTAAATTACCTTCTGGGGTGATTGCAGAATCTACTGCTGATAGAACTGTGTCGACACCTAGCCATAAATTAGCTATCTGATCGGCGTTATCTGTTAGTTTGGATAACTCTTCAGTTAATGTTCCGTAACCTGGTTTGAATCCTAGATTTTTTTCGATCTCTGATGGTGTTGTGACCTTTCCTTTCATTACAACTCCTGGATTGTTGCTGAAGTGTCTGTCAAATGTGTTGAATACTTCTAAAGGATGTATTGTGAGTCTTGAAATACTCTCGCTATTTTGGGTTGTTTTCAAAGTAAATAAGTAGTCCAAGATGTTGACTAAAGCTCCGAATTTTATAAAACTTAAGTTACCCAATGCCTGTTCTCCTCCTTCTCCTGTTACATTTACTTCAAATGATGCGAATCCTTTGGTAGTTAGCTCGGCTTTTATAATAGATGGGAGCGGCAACTTACTAAAAGCTTGTTCACCATCTTTACTGTAGTTAAATACTTCTTGTGTAGTCAGTAGTATATTATGTATAGGGGATTTCTGCTTTAATGTTGTTTCTCCGTCAGTCTCTTTTGTATCGCCTCCTACTTTGATAGGTTTACTTGGAATAGCCATAAAAAGAGATTCTAGGATAACTCCTATAGAGACTATACTAACTGAACATGTATAGCTGCCGTCTGGGTTGTAGGACCAGGAGAAATTTTGGACGAATCCGAACATACCTTCGTAGTTGTGTCCATTAGTAGAGCGTAGTTCTTTTAACTTATATAGAATAGATTCTTTCGTTATCCCGTCTTTGTAAAATTTATCTCCTATAGTTTCGATCTGTGTGATGCGGTTCCCATCTGTATCAATACCGGTACTGTGTCCCCATTCTAATAATACAGACATTCCGGGCCTTAGGTATAGCTGCTCTAAGTCATCGAGTTGCTCTAAGGTAAATGCTCTAAACTGTACCGAGGCTTCTCTTAAGGTTCCAAATCTGTTCTTGTGTTTTATACTTACAGAAGTAATACCCGGTACTGCTCTAAATCCTAATTTTTGAGTATTTAAATCATAAGCGGGGTTGAGGTCAGATGTACCTCTTACACCTGTTGCAGAAAGTTCTGTATTCTGAGCGAGTGCTGGTGATCCGTCAAAATTTACGCTTGAGGAAAGCTTTACCCAAGCTACACGAGAGGTAAGACTTCGATGCCATTCTACATCTTTAACACCGCTCTTCATGAAAGTTTGACGAGCGTCTAATTGAGCCTTTACATCTCCGGAAATAGAAGATCCGATAGAGTTTGGATTAGGTATACTCATTACTTACTGTTGTTAAAATCTCTAAACTGGGATAGTACTGCAGTAATATTGTAAGGTATTCTTAACTGAGTTCCTGGGGTGATATTAATAGTATCCCTGTCTGCGTTGTTTGCAGAAGCTATAACCCACCACAACCTCGAGTCGTTGTAGAACTCGTGTGCTAAAGTATCATACCTATCACCGCCTACTGTGATCACGTATGTATCATTTTCAGATAAAGGTATAGAAGGGTAAGTTACTGTCCCTCTATATCTCCTACCTTGAGTACTAATAAGCTCTTGTATGTCTTTGTATCTATTCATTCTATTTAAGGAACGAACCTGCTCCGTTTGCCGGATTTGGATTTGTAATATAATGCTCTAATCCTGTCACAGGTATAAAGTTGTGGATTGGGGTAAACGTAATAGCTGCATTCATAATCATCGGCAATTCCTGCTGGTCGTCATCAGTTGCTCCTTCTGGGTTTTGCATTGCAATTTCCCATGGATAATCTGTTTGCCAATTATACGATACTGTGTTTATAATTCCAGGCATTTCATAAATATACGAACCAACTGTTACTTGAGCAAATGTTCCACGCATAAAATCTCCATTTGTGTCGTAAGTTGGTGCTGTTGAAGATGCTAAATAAGTCATCTTTCTATATAATGGCTTCATCTCTTGACGAGTCATCGCTGCAATTTTAAAGCCTATATTAATTGACCTGTTGAATCCCTGGTAGGTGTACATTTCTTCTCCTCTACCGATATATCTATGTCCGTTCCAGTTTCCAGTAAACGTATCTCCAAAGTTATCTAGATAAGCTCTAAAGTAAATTACCTTTCTTGAATTAGGAGTAATAATTCTAAACTTAAATTTAATTAAGTCTCTTGCTTTATCTGTACCTTGACCATCTCCTTCTCCAACATCTAACATGTTAATGCCGTCTTGACCTACTGTCTCTGTCTTAAAGTAATCGGTACGATCTGCTCTTCCGCCTGGATTACCTAGATTAACTCTAAACTCTTTGTTTATCTCTGTACTGCTGTAGTCTAGAGCGTATGTGTTTCTTTCTTCAGTCCCTTTCCCTACTTCATCACTAGGCTTGTCTTTCCTAACGTTGTTTCGGAAATCTACAAGTTCAGTTACCTTGGTTTCCTGAGTGATAAAGTTTGGTTCCTGGATCGCATCGTATGTGTCTTCGGGTACTAACTTAGAGAGAGGGACATTATCTTTCTCGCGGTTTTTCTTATGTTCTCTTATGTCTAGAAGAGGATTAGACTTTTTAGAATTTCCCCTATCTGCTGATACGACATCAGGGTTGAGCCCTTTTATGAACGCATCGTTACTAGCTGGATCTTCTATAGGACCTAGCCAACTTTTTCTATCATGCTCTGTCCACAATAGAGCAGTTTGCTCTGCGGTTAACGGACGTTTTGTAGTCGGAGCAAAAGGTGAAGGTTTCATACCTTCTAATGGACTTACATACTTACCTTGATCATCTTTTAAGAAAGCTCCTAAATATGTACCATCTTCTTTTGTAGACGTAAAATGTATACCTAGTCCGTTTACTGGAACCTGTTTAAGAATTGTAGATAGAGTATTAAATACTTCTTTCCCTACTTCTTTAGCTGCTGCTTTTAAACCTTCGGTGTTATTATTATCCAATGCTAGCAATGCTGCTTGCTTTGCTGCAAAAGTAATACCTGGTTTATCAATAAGCATCCTACCAATCCTGATGGTATCATCTATTCGTGCATAGATCTCCTTAGACCCTATAAACGATGGATTAGGATTCTCAATATCCTTAACCACGTATGGGCCGTTAGAGCCAAATTTAAGGCTCTTCAGGTCGGTTTTTAAATCAATTAATGGCATCTAACTACTTAGGAGGATTGTCCATATAAGCGGTTGGACGCTTACCGTCTAAATCTAAGTTTGATGGTGCTTGAGTGATATCTGGTTTATCGTTGATAGATGAAGTAAAGTGCAACTTTGAATCTGGTGAAGCACCTTCTCTATCTTTAGGAGTTAATCCTTTCAATCCTAAATCAGAATCTGGTAGTAAGTCTAATAATCCCATGCTGTTTTTATTTTATTATAAATAGTCGTTATGATGTTCTGTAAACTTGCATTCCTAAAGCCATTCCGGTCGGGTTACCGTCGATGTAGACATTACCTTCTCTGCTACGTATATCGTCGATTCCTTTATTTAGAGTCTTTAACTCTGCTATAACAGCTTCCTGGTCACCTCCTAATTTGGTTCCACCGGCCATTACTAAAGTATCTTTCGGGTGAGTATTAATTGTGAAGTCTTCTGCATCAATAGACTTATTTGCTCTCTTTGAAAGATAATTAGATTCACCTTCTCCTGTGGCTGCTACTATAAGGTTAGTTCCTACATCTACTGCATTAGCTAAACCTTTAACGATATCTTCACCGCCTGATCTTGCTGACTCTTTAGCGCCGGAGAAATCTCCTATGAGGAATTTCCCGATTGATGCAATTCCTTTTACCATTCCTGCTACGAGTCGTCCTGCTGCTAACAAAGGTTTAATTACTAACGCATCGAAAACCAATCCTATAGTCTTCACTGTTCCAACTACCTTATCTGCATTATTCATAAAATCTACTATACCATCTGTGATTTTTGTAAGGACTCCCTGATCTATTAGGGATGCAAATGCGTCTTTTATTCGTACTGTGGATGCTTGGAGCGCTTCGCTAATTGTTAATTGATTTTTGATCTCATCTGTATTACGTCCTCTTAACTGTGCACTTTCTATTAGATCAGCGTTTCCTGTTTTTGCGGCACGTGCTTGTAAGTCAGCGTACTCTTTTGCAGATATATTTAAATATTTTTGAGTCTGAAAAGATTGGGCGAGTTGTTCCGCAGATACTCCTGCTGCTTGAGCGGCTGCTTCTAAGTAAATAGGACTTCTTCGCTGCTCTTCTGTTAAGTCTTGGAATTGAGATAATACATTTTCTGTAGCATCTGCTACTTTTCCTTGCATGGCAAGAGATCTAGCTTTCTCAAAGTTAAGATCTTTTCCTAACAGTAATTCTGCATTAAGTTCGTTATTTATAGAAGATTCAAAATCTAAAAGACTCTTAGTTACACTTAGGGCATCTTTTAACCCTAGTCCGAAAGCAGAAACTTTTCTTACTCCTTCTGCTAATGCAACAACACTGTTACCAAAGTAGCTAGAGATTTCTGCTCCTGCTTCAGCAACCTTATTCATTAACTGGTCAAACGGTATTAGCCTTCCTGTTGCAGATGCTATTTCGTTATTAATGTTGTTAGTGTTTTCTAATAACTCTTCACTGTTCTGACCAGTAGATGCCATTATCAATCCTAACTTAGAGGACTGTTCTCCAGATAATTTTAAATTTTCTGTCAAGAATACTTGAGATTTTACCAAATCTTCACTCTGATTTGTGGTGAAGCCTAAGTTCTTTTGAAATCCTAATGCTGCTTTTGTTGCAGAATCAACATTAACAAGTAAGTTTCCTGAGGAGTCCTTTAAGTTGTCAAACGAACTACGTAAATTTTCTGCGCTCTTTCCACTGAGTCCTAGCCCTCTTGATATCGCGATAGTCTGGCCTTGTGCTGCAGTAGCTAGAGAAACTACAAACTTAAGAGCTTTAGCTACAGCGGATATTACTGCTAATATAATAGTACTCTTCTCTATACCTTTAAATGCTGCTGATACTCCTTTTCCAAATGCTTTAAATAATCCGTCACCTTTAATAAGATTTTTATTCATTACACTTAACATCGTATCGGCATCTATAATATCGCCAACGATTGGTATCTTCTTCAAACCTTTTAAAGTACGTCCTAATAATCCGCTTGCTACTTTTGCTTTATTAAAGTTTGCTGCATACTGTGCTGCTCCTTCTTCAAGCTCTCTTCCTCGTGCTACCGATTCTTCAAGGTTCTCAAGAGCTGATTTACCTAGATCATATGCTTCAGAATTGTAATCTCGTATCTTCTTAGCTGCTTCAGCTCTTGCTTCTGCGTTCTCTAACTGTTTCTTTGTTGATCGACTTGATGCAGTTAAATTCTCTAAATTAGCTTTTGCTGCTTCGTATATTTCTTGACTCTTGTCAGCACTCTTCTTTAAAGTTCCTTCTACCCTATAACGGAGACCAGATTCTTCGGTCTGTAGTTTATTAAGATCTAAACGGAGTTTTTTCTCTAAACGTAGCGCTTCACTTTTAGATACTTCTAGTTTATAAAAGTCACTAGCTTGTCCAGCTACTTTACCAAAATCACGACTGACCTGGTTTATATTATTTACAAGACTACGGCCAAACGCATTCCCAAACTCTTCGGAAACTCTCTTCAGGTTAGCAGCATTATCTGCTAACGCTCTAATTGCTGAGTTTGCTTCTGAGATATTCTGTGGGTCGAATAACTTCTTAGGATCTTTATAATCGTCTGCCATACGTATACACTATATAATATAAATAGAAGGCCTCTAGCTTCTAGAGACCTTCGTAGTGTGGTTAGGTGTTACAGGAGGACGGTGTACAGAAGGACTCTTTTTATTTTCTAACTTAGAGTTATTTTCCTGTGCCTCTTTTACCTTGTCAAAATGATCTTGAATACTCCTAAATGTAAAGTTCCTTAACCAGATTGGCATATTGTAGACTGTTCCCCAATCATACCCGTTTCCATGAAAGACTATTTCATGTATCTGCTTAAAGAAGATTTTTCTATAGTTAGGCGTCAGGCCAAAAAAAGGTAACCCCGATTGGGATAGAAGCCTCCTGGTCTTCGCCTCTACTATTTTCGTATGTGAAAGTTAAGTTAATATCTGGAGATACTCTGCTATATTCTTCTCGTAATGCTCTAGCGTCTTTAGCTAAGAGATATCCTTCAACAAATGTACGTACATCTTTCTTTTCTGAAGATCCGTTGATTGAGGTAATCATATGCTTTAGACGAGTGGTTACTTCTGAGGAGTTGTCTTTATTTATTTTTTGCAGTCCTCTTACTTCTTGGTCGATAAGTTTTTCGTCTTTATGAGTAAGTAACTTAAATGTAATCACATTACCGGTATGAGGTAATTCAAAAGTAAATTGTGTCTCTCCCCTCTTTGCTTCAGATAAATCAATATCTTTATGCTCTAAAGTAGATAAATCTGCAGTATGTTGCTCTCCGTCGTATTCAAATTCATAATCTTTACCGTAAGCTAAGACTCTAGCAGCTACCATAATAGCGTTTTTATCTCCTACTAGCAGGTCTCCGTAGTCAAATTCGGTAATAAGTAAGGATTGTAACAGTTTATCAATTACTGTACCGTTCTTAATGTAATTCTGGTTTGTTAGAATATCTTCTTCTTTAGCTGTCATGTATTTCATCTCGACAGTACCTGATGCTAATGGGTGTCCTTCTGGATATAACAACCCTTTTGATGGTAACTCAACTGTTTCAGTTGGTAATTTAAACTCCATATACTAATTAGTTAAAACGTTTATATATAAATATATGAAAAAAGAAAACCCGAACCAACTAAGATCCGGGTTTTTCTATAAATCGGGAGAGTGTATTACTTTTCTTCCTTAGCGTACTTCTTTTCGTACATCTTGTTGCAGCTAGCCATCTCTTTGTGAAGACCTTTTACAATGGTTTTCATCTCTTTCATTTTACCTCCGTCGATAAGACCTGCTAGAGAAGTATCTTCTTCTAGGTTGTTGATCTTATTTTCGTAAGCTTCGATGATCTCGCCTAAGACTTCCATTTGCATTTCTAGTGCTCCTCTGCTACATTGTCTTTCGATAATCTTAGCTACTTCGTTTGCATTTTTACCTGCTAGAGCTGCTTTAACATATTCTTTAACTTCTTCAGAAGCTTCTTCAGATACCTCTACTTCAGGAATCATCTCTTCTTCAACCTCTTCACCTTCGTAAACTGTGTCGTTTTGGTGTCCTGGGTGAATGTCGTCAGCTTCTTGGTCCATCTCTGCTTCATCAGCTTCGAAGTGTGCTTTCAACTTTCCGTAAAAGTCTTCTAAGCAATCCATTAAAGCTTGGTGAGAGTCTTCATGATCTGAAGGAATACCCTGT
>Ga0209771_1002386_pt1 | contig 11392 bp, 18 predicted proteins | sample SaaInl59LU_5_DNA_FD_184639 | JGI IMG/M metagenome (GOLD analysis project Ga0209771, IMG submission 184639) | Marine microbial communities from expanding oxygen minimum zones in the Saanich Inlet - ESP_59LU_5_DNA (SPAdes) (version 2) | ecosystem: Environmental > Aquatic > Marine > Intertidal zone...
TTTTACCATTACTCGTTCGTTTCTACCATATTTTTTAGGTGCAGTTATCGTTGCAGTATATCTTCTAACTTTATCGGTGATTAGAATCCCATTAAGGTGGTCTATTTCGTGTTGTGCACAAACTGTTTCCAATAACCCCTCATCAGAAAAGAACTCGTTAGAATCCTTCCATTCAGTTGAATCAGGTGAGAATATTACAGTTCCTAAGTTATCACACTCAACTGTAAATGATTTGTGTCTAACTGTCTTAACAGGTTTCTTTAATGTTTTATCTAATGATAAACATTGTTCTACATACGCAACAGTTTCTTTAGAAACTTCAGTTACAACTGGGTTGATTAGAACTAATGGTTCTTTTACATTGATGACACATGCACGAACATCCAAACCAATTTGATTTGCTGATAATCCAATACCACCAAATTTAGTTAATCCTTCTAATAGTTTTGTAGAGATATCATCAATCTCTTCTTGTGTCATTGGTTTACCCACTAATGGAGTTTTTAATTTACTCGGATTCTTTATAAGATTCATCATCAAATATTGTTAATTGGTTTGTAACTAATTTTCTTGTGTTAATATCTTCACCCCATCCACGAACGTAAACAGTTTTACCACCATCTGGTGATTCAAAGATTTTAGCATCTTTCATTTCTTCTTTTAGAGTATCAAATGATTCTCTACCTTTTAAATAAAGTTCTCGAACTTTTTTACCGAGTTCCATATCATTAGGATACTCATTTACTAATTTTTCTATATCCATATTATTCTGCGATGTTTAAATACTTTTCTAATAACCAAGAAGAAGATTGAACTTTATCACCAAGACCCCATACTGAATCTATTCCTAACGAATCACATACTGAGTTTTCTGGTGTGGTAATTTCTGTTCTATCACCACCATTACCAAATGCCATTACACCTTTTGGTAAATCACCATGTTCTCTGATGTATCTGATTCGAGATTGTTCGATAAAATCAATTGCAGTATCATCTAACTTATCTTTAGGATTCATAATATAAACCCAATCAACATTTTTAAGATTATCCATGATGAATGCACGTTCTTTCTCATCCATAAATGATTTACCTTTCTTACGATGCAACCATTTATCATTATTTAATCCTACCCAAACTTCATCAGCAAGTTCTTTAGCTTGATTAATACATTCAATGTGTCCTCGATGGACAGGGTCGAATCCCCCACTTAATAATATAACTTTGTATTTTTTCATATTGTTATTATTTTATAATATAAAGATACGAAATATTTTTTGTTTATCCAAATATAATTACATTAAAGTATTAATTACTTTTATATTATAATCTGGTTTGTGATAAAAATTACCGGAAAAAGATATTCTTTCCTCATCAGATGTATAGAATGGATATACACAATGACCTAAATTTGCAGGGAAAATTAATAAAGTTCCTTCCATTGAAGTATCACCTGGAATTATTTTTGTATCAACTTTACCTGGAGCTATGTCATAAATAAATGCAAAACTCCCATTGGTTTTTAGTGTTTCATTTTTTCCAGGACCAAATTTAAATTCATCATCATGTTTGTATGGAATTTTATACCATATTACAAATGAGAAATCACCACTATGATGATGGAGTGGATTGTATTCGTACTTTTTCTGAAAATTTACCCAAGAATCTTCTTTAAATCTAAATTCAAAATCAGTATAACTTTTTGGACTTGTATAGGTAGATTCGATTTGAATGATTTGTGATTTATATTCTGTAAGAGAATTGAAAATAAAATCCTTGATTTCAGCTGGATATTCTATATTATATTCATCATCAATCTGTCCAGCTAATTTATGATTGAGAGTTATCGATGAATCGTTTCTGTTTAAATCTGATAATACCTGAGATAATTGGTTCATCATTGAACTATCCAATTTTTTCATGATAGCCCAATCGGTACGTGATAATTGTTTTAACATCTATAACTAATTTATTTATACAAATATACGAATAATATTTTAATTATCAAAATATTATATAAAAAAATCTACACAAATTTCTTCATGTAGATTTTTTATTAAGTTTAAGTATATTTTTAAGATAAATGTTTTTCTTTAATCTTATTAACTACTTCTTGAAAAGCAGTTGCACATTTTTGTTTTAATTCATTAGATATCGGTTCAATTCTTGAATAGATTATCTCTTCGGTTCTATTATTTGCCATATTATAATTTTTTATTATTTATTATGTACCAATATTCCATTTGCAAAGAAAGTATCATTTTCCACTACATCTAATAGATTGTATACCATAGTATTCTCATCTATTGTAGGTATAATTTCTGTCAAAGTAACGGGAGTAGAACTAAATCTTATACAAGAATCACCCAATACAAGTTCTTTTGCCATAACCCACTCTTTACCTTCTACAAAAAATGATTGTTCATCAGTAGTTGTAATAGATGTTTCATCATCAAATACTAATCTAATTAACGAATTAGTTTCACTTTCAGATACATTCCCAACAGTACCTATCATATAACGTTCAGTATCAGTACTAAATGTAATTACTTCATCTCCAGATTTAATATCTTGAATTTCTTTTACTTGATTATCGGGAAGAACTATTTCAGTTCCTCCAATAAAAAATGCAGATTTATTTGTTTTCATTTCAGTTGCCATATTATAATTTCCTTTTATTTATATTATTTACCAATTGTACCACCACCAGAACATTGTTTACAAAATGAATCACACCAATAGTTACCACATGCAGCCCATGTACAACCAGTACATACGTTGTGCATGATTGAGTATTCATCATTGTTTACATCTACCATGAAGTAATCAATATCTTCAAAATCTAAATTGTAGATAGTTTGTTCACTAAAGGTAATATCTAACCCAACTACTTCTCGTTTAGATACTTCACTTGTATTTTTATTAATTGTTATAATTTTATCACCAACTATTAATTTATTAACAAATTCAAATCGTGTTTCTAACGAACCAGATTCTTCAATGATATAACCAGTACCAGGTGTATCATTCCAAATCTCACCATTAGATAATGAAATTTTAATAAAGAAATCACTAAGGTCTTGTGATTCTTTAGATATAAGAGATGCTGATTCAAAAGTTAGAGAACTTGATAAAGTTTCAACAGTTGTAGTTGCTTCACTTGGTAATTCATGTGAACCAGTTAAGTAATCAAATGTAATAGTTTTAATTACATCACCTTCTGCAATAGTAGATACATTTGAAAGAGTTCCATCAAACATTAAAATATCCGATTCTTCATCGGTGTGATATGCTAATGTAGCAACATCAGTACGTACGTTTTTGTTTATGTATTTAGCTCTTGTCTTTTTATTAAAATCAACACCATTTTCTTCAAATTCATTATCTGCAAAAGATAGTGGTATTAGAGCTGAGTGAGTATATCCACCTAAATTGATAGTATCCAAGTTTGAACCATAGATAATATCTATACTTCTAATGATACTCCAAAATCCATTTACTATATTAGATTCATCATCGATAAATTCTTGAAGTAAATTTGTCTCTCCAAGATTAGTTTTAGATGTTGCTAATCCATCTTGATTGGTGTGTTTAGATAATTTAGGTAATGATAACCTATCATATTTAGGGTATCTAGCCTTTTCTACTAAATTAGGAAAATGTGAATCACTTATATTAAGAGAATCTAACGTATCCAATGTAAGTTCATCAGATGTAAAATATGTCTTTGGAATATAAGACGAACCATTCATTAAAGAGAAAAATTCAAATTTATCAGCACAATACGTAGAATCTACAAGAGCAGATGTATCATATGATTGACGTAAGATGAATTTATTATCTGCATCTTCAATTGAAGGTACTGTTACTGATAGTGGTGGTACAACATGAGCAGTATAAGATATACCAAGTTCATCACATTTTTGTTGAATTTTATCAGCAAAAGCATAAGATTCATCTCCACGTTCACCAGATGCAACAACTTCGGTATATATGAAGTGAAATTCTGTTATATTATTAGTAGTAACTACATCAAATAATGCATTGAAATTTAAATTATCAACTGCAGAATTAAATATCGAAGCGTTTGTATTTATTTCTAAAATTTTTACCGAATCTCCAGATTGAAGTAAATCAGTTCCAAGTATTGTAGCCTTCATATTATATTATAAGGGTTTTATGTTATAGTAATAAATATAAACTTTATTAAAATAAGGTATTTGTTTTCTTAATACTTGTGTTAAGATTGTGTTTTTTATCCACCTCTTCCCATTTTTTAAGAGGACATGGGTTAATTACATTGGAATATATTTTCTTTTGTAGAGGACATCCACATGCACCACAAATTAGTGTCCAGTTCTTACCATCCAATAATTCTTTACGAGCAGGACAGGTACTACACACATCGTATCTGTCATTTGCACGTGATAATTCTTCTTCACTTGGGTTAAATGAAGTTATCCATGAATTCAATATATCCTTTATATTTATCACAATAAAGTAGATTCTTTCTTGTAAGTATGTAGATTAATAGAAACATTAGAACAAATTGCAATTCGTTCTTCATTAGAATTCGGAATAAAATTTGGAACATGTAAATCATTAGGACCAAATAAAATTATATCACCGGTTTCTGGTAATACTCCAAATTCCTTATTATTGGAATCTCTAAACATCAGTTTCCCCTCATCTCCAGTTAAATCAGTTGGTACTTTTAAATAAAAACAATAAGTCCAATCAGTCTTTATATTTGGTATAGGAGTTGATGTAGTCGTTGTTAGTGTTATAGGATGGGAGTGAAATTTAGCAGCTGTAGTTGGTTGGGTTGTAGTATTATTCGAATAATAAATCCAATGTTGTTCTACCCAGGTATCAACATTTTCATCAGTTAAGTTCATTAACTTGGTTACCAATCGTCTACCATATTCCTTGACATGGTTTATTGCGTTACTCTGAATATGAAATGCTGAGGTGGTATAATCGTTATTACCGATTAAAGTATGATTTTGTTTAGTTTTATCAACTAATTCTTCTTGAGAATATTTCCAATCATATTTTGATTTATAGATAGTAAGTGAATCACTTAACTTAATTTCTTGGATATCCATTAGAATAATTTTTTATCTTTCTTAAAATTACCACCACTAACAAGAGAATATGCATATGAATCAAAAACTGTCATCGTATCATTCTTTGGTATTTCCAATATCTCTCGTAATTTATCTTTATCAAAAATCCTTAATCTATTATCATTATCTAATAGTTTAGTTAGTTTTTCAGGTAAAGTGTGGGATTTATAATCTTGCCAAAACTCGGTATCGTTTCTATCACAAACATAATGATATTTTATGAAATGATATATTTGTTCGTTGAACCTTCTAACAAAAAGATTGTACCTATCTCTATCTTCTAAATTTAAATGTCCTGCTCGTAACTGTTCTAACTGATATATCAGAGTCATTATAGATGTTGCCTCAAGTGGTTCAAAAAAACCTCCAGCCAGACCAAGTGCAATTGAGTTACCAACCCACACATCTTTAAAGTAACCAGATTCGAATTGTATTTTCTTACTAAAAGTTATTTCTTTATTAAAGTATTCGTTAACTTCTTGTTTTGCAGTATCTACATCAATGTACTTATCATCAAAAACATATCCACATCCCCATCTATTCTGTAAAGGTATCATCCACATCCAACCATACTTCATAGTAATTGCACGAGTTCGTGTATCACTATCCGCAGTGAATAGTTCCCCATCAAGTGGTAGATGAAATGGAATAGCTGAATTAAGTGTTAGGTGGTCTTTATGTGAGGTCCATTCTCCATTTAATTCGTTACCAACAACTAATTTAGAAAACCCACTACAATCAATTACAAAATCAGTATCTATGGAATCATTGTTTTCAAGATGAATTGTTTTAATAATATCACCATCTTTATCAAATCCAACTACATTATCTTCTATGTGAGTTATATTACGAGTTAATCCAATATCCTTAAAATAGTTTCCAATAGTATGTGTATCGAAGTGATATGCATAATTATTATTATAGAAATCATGATTAAAGGATGAACCATCTCCTGGCCAGTTTTCAAAAGCAATACCAATCTTTTTAGTTGCTTCTGTTTTTTTCATGAAATCGGATTCGGAAATTCCAAGTGATTTTAAAAAACTTTTAATATTTGGAGTAGTTCCTTCTCCTACACCAACAATACCGATACTTTTACTTTCCACTAAAGTTACAGATACATTAGTGATTTCAGTCGAGATGAACATTGCAGATATCCATCCAGCAGTACCTCCGCCTATTATTGTTACGTTTTTCATATTATTAAAATAAAGATTTGGATTCAGTTTTTATAACTGTATTGAAGTTGATAACATATCTATCATTTAAAGTTGGATAGGATGAATGATGTGGTAGTAATCCATTAAAAATAACCACTCTGCCTTTTTTGGGAGATATTCTCTTGTTTAAAGTAAAGTGTTCAAACTTTTTATCTCTAACTATATAGTTCCAACCACTCATTGTTTTTAAATCGGTATCATAAATATGAGTATCCCCATCTGTATCATTTACATAATATACAATAGAAATGTGTTCTTGTTCTCTATCTATATGCATTCCATTGATATCAAACTCATCTGAGATTTTATCTGATACCTTTAACTCATTTATTTTATATCGATATGTGTGAAGTATTTCTTTACCAATTTTAGATATAGAATTTAATTCAATCAATTTTATTTGTTCTTGGATATTTGTTTCTATTCTTTCTGAAATAAGAACACCTTGTGGTAACATTAATCCATTATTCATATATTCCGCATTATTACCATCTAAAAATAGATGAGTATCCAATACGTATTGTTCAATACTATTTTGTAATTGAATATCTATAATGTCATCAAATACATAAATTTTATCTATCATCTATTTTAAATTATGTAATCGTTCGATTTCGTTTTTAATTTTAATATTCCATGGGCCCCATGTTATATTATCCAATAACCACTTTCTATAATATGGTGGTACAGATGCAACTGGTTTACCCGAGTATTTACCAAAGGTCATATAAACCTTTTCTATCTCACCTTCTTCATTTCGTTTTTCAGAAAGATTGATACCACCTTCCAAATGAATACCGATTTCATGCATTGGTATACCAGTAATCTGTTTTTTATTCTCCCCATAAAGTTCCCAATTTTCATTACCATCTTGTTTGTAATACAGTGCTTCTACTTTTCCGAACTTCTCTACTGAACCTACAAAATCAACTACCAAACAATCTTTCTTGTTATCGTGGATACGAGTTCCTCTACCAACGAATTGATACCACCAAGAGATTGATGCGGTTGGTCTACCTGTAATCAAACAATCTAATTCAGGATAATCGAACCCAACAGTAAGAACATTCACTTGTACAATAACTCTGATTTGTTGATTCCTAAATTCCTCAATGATTCTCCTTCGTTCATCTTTTGGAGTTCCACCATGTACAACCGCTGCAGAAGGAATCTTTCTTGCCAACTCGGTTGCTTGTTCTATCGTTGGTACTGCAACAAGAATTGATTTTCTATCTTGTACCTCGGCAATCTTCTTTACAATTTTATTACCAATGTTTTGATTCTCATAGGAACGAGCAATAGAATCATTGGTATATTCAGCACCACTTGAATTGTAAACAAGAGCACCCGTATCGAAATCATAAGATTGATATTCTAATGGTGTCCAGTATCCTAACTCAACAATATCTTGAATCTGAGAAACATGGAGAATGAACTTAAAGAACATTCCATGTTTAGAACGATTGGTCAACATTACCAACTTGGAATAAGGACCAGTATCTCCCATATTGGTTTGTAACTTTAAAGGAGTTGCAGTTAAACCAAGAACATGAGTGGCTTTCATTCCATCAACGAATCTCCTGAGTTGTCCTGATTTATCTCGCGGGTATCTATCACATTCATCAATAATGATTTTAGTTACCCCCATCTCTCTAAATTTACCTGCTATCTTAATGATAGAACCAATAGTAGCATATGTAACATCACCCAACTCCTTACTTCCCATTGAAGCAGAGTAAATGGATGCAGTACCACCAAGTGTTACAAACTTGTTATAGTTTTGTTCTAATAATTCTTTGGAAGGTTGGAGTACAAGAAGTTTCTCACCAAGTTCTTTGGCAATGGCAGCAATAACAATCGATTTACCAAATGCCGTTGGGGCAACGATAATCGAAGGTTTCATGTTCTTTGTTTTAAAGAACTCTACACCAATCGCAACTGGTTCTATTTGGTTTTCACGTAACTTCATTATATGAGTGTTTTCACTCTTTTATTTTTTCTTAATCTATCCTTAGAGTTGATATCATAAATATCTTCATAATACGTTATTGGAATTTTTAAATTATTAGATAATTGAATCAAATCATCATTTAATTTAGCAATCAGTTTATAAGTTTCATTTAAGTTAGGTGTTTCTTCCCAATGATATTCATCACCAAGGGAAACCCCCTTATCTAAATTCCAAGTTAGATATGCAAAACTTTCACTCACATCAACTAAATCATGTCTTGATAACAAAATAACATCATCAAACTTTTTAGAAAATTCTGAATAAAATTTTACTAAGTTATTTAATTGAGGTTGTCCAATCAATGTTTTAACTACTACATTATTTTTATCATCCCAATAATCATATGATGGGGGTGTTTTATCCATGGAGAAAGGTTCCATAAAGGATTCTAAATTATTCTCTGTTGATATTTTTTTCATCAAAGAAGTAGACCCACAACGTGGTAATGATATTATTAAAACTTTCACAATTTATATTTTTTCTTATATCGTTCAACGAAAGATTCACCCATTCCAATATCTAAAATTTCATTAGAATGTGGTATAGGTGGTTTTCGTTTATTACCATCGATGATATCATCAACTCGTATATTAGTAAATATCTCAAGTTGAATTTTAGAGTTTTTTTTAATACCTTTATGAACTACTACAACGGGTATAGGTGCATTAATGTTAGCCATTATATTAAAATAAAGTTTTCTCGTGTTTTACAAATGATTTACTTAAATCAATTTTACTTAGAGTACCCGCAAGAACTATTCTATCTTTATTAGATGATGTGTTTGTATTTGGCATATGCAATACGTTTGCTGGAAACAATAGTAGTTCACCTTCTTTTGGTAAGATTGAAAATTCTTCATGATTTATTTTAAAATGAAGTTTACCATCATCACCGTTTAAATTATCTGGCATCTGAACATAGAATGTCCATGTCCATTCACCTTTGGTTTTTAACCTATCCATTTTGGTATGTGAGTGAAATCCAGCATATTCGTTTTCACTTGAACTAAGATATACCCAATTTTTAAAACTATATAAGTTTTTGGATTGATATATAAACTCATCAAATAATTTAATAACGATGTTATTTATATTTGAAATCTCACCTCCAGTAAGTACAATTGAACTTTCTATACCAGGATTTGTAATACTTGGAAATATAGTATCATTATTTATATCGATGTTATATTTTAGTTCATCTACCAACTTAGATTGATTAAAATCATCTATCTTTGTTTTATAGATACTAACATCATCTATATTGAAAACACGGTTCATATCACATTAGAGATAAACTTAACTACTGTATATCCAATCGCACCTATAAACATACAGATAAACAATACAGATATAATCTTTTCAGAATCTTCAACTTGTCTTTTAGATTTACCTTGTCGGTATTCCATATCGTTATTTGTCATGTTGTTTATTTTTTATTTTCTGTAATTTCTTTCTTTTATTTTTTAATCGAGAGAACATTCTCTTCTGTAATGTTTCCTTAATCTCTTTTACCGATTTTCTTTTCTTACGTGCCACTTCTGATTTGGCCATTCTAATACTTCTATCCATAATTTATTTTTTTATAAAAGGTAATATTGATAATTCTTTTGCTTTAGCTTCTACCATAACATCTACATCGTTCCCATATAAGTTAGGTAATGATTTAATATAATCTGAATGTGCTTGTGGTTTGAGTTTTGAGTTTTCTTCGTGTAATGCTTTACTCTCTGAATAATGTACAATTGGTTTGATACCATCAGGCCATGTAGAGATTGCAAGTTCTAATGCTTCTTGTTCTGATAAACCACCTGTACAAAATTGGTGATGATGATAATCAAACACAATAGGAATCCCTATACGTTCGTGTATGTACATTAAATCTTTTACTGAGTACATAGATGCTTTATCATCATTCTCTACTGTTAGACGGGATTGTACTGATGGTGATAATAATTTAAAGTTCTCACAGAATCTATCCATAGCAGATATCTTATCACCATACACACCATTACAATGAATGTTAAGTTTATTATATGGAGTGTGAGATAATCCTAACATATCAAATATCTTACCATGAATCTCCAAATCGGTAATAGTATTTTTTACTACGTTTTCACGTGGTGATACTAATACATTAAAAGGACCAGGATGTGCAGTGATACGAATACCATTATCATTGGCAAACTTACCACAAGCTTGTAGTACCATTAAAATACGTTTGTAATATGGGGAAGATTCTATATCGTATTCAGAAGCCCATGGAAACATCTCGGAAGATAATCTAAATACTTTGATACCTTTACGATTGTTCCATTGAAGTATAGTGAATAAATCTCTAGCGTTTTGCAAACCTAACTCACCTGCGTATTCAATACCTTTCTCTACGAAGGTTTTCTTAATCATTGAACGATTGGTAGTAACTTTTGGTTTTTGACTTGATAAAGTCATGTTGATACATGCGTAACCTAAATTCATAATTATGTAGTTTTAAATCTTATACTACAAATATACGAAAATTATTTGTAACTACCAAATATTATAGAGAAAAACTTTCACCACATCCACACGAACGAGCTGCCTGAGGATTTGACCACTCAAACCCTTTACCATTAAGACCCGTAGAGAAATCCAACTGAGAACCTATTAGGTAAAAGAATGATTTTTTATCAACCACCACATGTAGATTATCTATCTCAAATGATTCATCTGTTGGGTCTACATCTTCTTTAGAACCAAAATCCATAAAGTATTGTAATCCACTACAACCACCACTCATCACACCTACTCTTAGATGATGTGTATCAAGTGATTTACCTTCTTCTTTTATAGTTTCTACTAATTTTTTTTTGGCTGTTTCTGTAATTGTTATAACACTCATCTTAATATGTTTTTGTATTAAAATCTTTTGGATATTGACTTCCTTTTAATTTTTCTAAACTATTTGCACTTCCACCACGATACTTTAACCAATAATCAATTGCACGTCTATCATTAACCCAACGTTCAGTTTTCTTCCAATCAAACCAAGGGTGGTGA
>Ga0209771_1002388_pt1 | contig 11386 bp, 7 predicted proteins | sample SaaInl59LU_5_DNA_FD_184639 | JGI IMG/M metagenome (GOLD analysis project Ga0209771, IMG submission 184639) | Marine microbial communities from expanding oxygen minimum zones in the Saanich Inlet - ESP_59LU_5_DNA (SPAdes) (version 2) | ecosystem: Environmental > Aquatic > Marine > Intertidal zone ...
AGAGTACAATGGCTCTGTAATGAGTGCATTCCCAACCTTAAGCGATCAAGACATTTTTGACATTCTTCAATACACCATTGAGGGCGATGTTAAACAAGTTCCTCCAGGCGGCGATCTTACCGGCGGAACAACTGTGGTGGTTGAATCGAAGGATTACAGCAAGCAAATCACCTTAGGTTTAGGATTGCTTTTGTTTGTCATGGTGATGCTTCTAGCTCGCATGAAGAATACACTTCGTCTTGTTCAAGGCGAGGATCCCGTATCCATTCTCGATGAGGCGGGTTGGTTCTGGGGCCGTTTGATCAACAACAAGGGTTTTGTTACTGTCGCTACGATTGTAGTAACCGTGTTGTTCCTTAACCAAGCCTATTGGTGGATGAGTGGTATCGGCGTAGAGCAGAACTACCAGCCTGAACAACCCATTGCCTTCTCTCACGCGCTTCATGCTGGCGAGAATCAAGTTGATTGTAACTACTGCCACAGTTCAGCGCGTCATTCAAAGCATTCGGGTATTCCTTCTGCGAACGTATGTATGAACTGTCACATGTACGTTGATGGTTCGGAAATTACCGATGCGTCAGGGAACTTAAAATACGATGGTGAAAGTTCACCAGAAATCGCGAAAATCTATGCGGCTATTGGCTGGGATGGTGAAAATCGTGAATACATTGAAGATTATGAAGAGCGACCCATCAAATGGGTGCGTATTCACAACCTGCCGGATCTTGTCTACTTTAATCACAGCCAGCACGTAAATGTTGGGAAACTAGAGTGCCAAGAATGTCACGGCCCGGTGGAGACGATGGAAGAAATGTACCAGTACTCAGAATTGACGATGGGTTGGTGTATCAATTGTCACCGCGAGACGGAGGTTCAGTTTGAGAAGAACGGTTACTACCAAGACTTCCACGAAGAATTAACAGAAAAGTACCACGGCGAAAAAATCACTGCAGCAAAAATCGGTGGTTTAGAGTGTGGTAAGTGTCACTACTAATAGAAGCACAGCAATGACTGAGAACAACAAATATTGGAGAGGAATTGAGGATCAATCCAATCCTGAACTATCAGAAAAGCTCGCGCAAAACGAATTCTCTAATGAGATTTCGCAGGCGGACTTCTTAGGTAATGACGAGCTTGCTGAAAGCAGCACGTCCCGTCGTGACTTTTTGAAATTCATGGGTTTCTCAACAGCAGCAGCAACGCTCGCAGCTTGTGAGGCGCCAATCGTAGAAAGTATTCCTTACGTGGTTAAGCCTGATAGCTTAACGCCAGGTATTGCGAACTACTATGCCTCGTCACTTTACGACGGATACGATTTCGCCTCTGTTTTGGTAAAAACTCGCGAAGGCCGCCCGATCAAAATTGAACCGAACAACGATGCCATCTTTAACGGTGCGACAAACGCGCGCGTTCAGGCATCTGTTTTGAGCTTATATGATGGTGCACGCATGCACAGTCCTATGATGGATGGGGCAGCCACTTCTTGGAAGGAAGCCATCACTAAAGCACAGTCTTTACTGACAGAAAATAGTGTACTACTAACGAGAACGGTAATTTCTCCAGCATTAAAGAGTGCTATTGCGAAACTGGGATTACGTCATGTTAGTGTTGATGCAGTAAGCCAAAGCAATAGAGCCGATGTTTACGAAGCGCTAACGGGTGTTCGTGGTTTGCCTACAGTTGAATTGGCTAAGGCACGTCTTGTTTTTGCAGTAGGCGCTGATTTCTTAGGAGATTGGGGCGGTGAAAATTTAAACAGCGCTTATGCCGCTGCTCGTAAGCCGGGTAGTGATATGTTGCGCCACATTCAAGCAGAGTCTGGATTGTCTTTATCTGGCGCAAATGCAGATGTACGAATTAAAGCAAAAGTGAGCGAATACGAATCAGTATTGGCTCATGTATATAATAAGGTCGCTAATGCAGTAGGAGTTGCTACAGTATCTGCTCCAGCATTGCGTGAAGACATCAAGCTTTCAGTAGAAGGTGTCGCGAATGAATTAATTGCCGCGGGTTCTGGTTCATTAGTATTGAACGGTTTGAATTCAGCAACAGCTGAGAAATTGGCCGCAAAGACAAATGAATTATTAGCTTCTGAAGCGTTTAACACTTCAAGGTTAGATTTCACTGCATCAGGTTCTGATACCGATTTTGCAGCGTTACTTGAAGATATCAAATCGGGTGACGTAACGAGCGTGGTAACCTTAGATACGAATGTGCTGCACTTCAGTTCAGCAATGGCGTCTTTGGCAGAAAAAGTAAGCTTGGTTAGTATTGCAGATCGATTGGACGAAACAGCTTCTAAAGCTGCAGTTGCATTACCAATGAGCCACTATCTAGAGGCTTGGACAGATGCAGCACCAGTTAGTGGTGTCTATGCAGTTGGTCAGCCGACCATTAGTCCATTGTTCGATAGCAAGAGTGCAGTCGAGATTGTAAATACACTCGCAGGTGGTTCAGAAAGCGCTGTTGAACTCATAAAAGCAAGTGCTACTTCTGAGAACGCATCGAAAGCTTGGAATGCCTTGCTGCACGATGGTTTTGCCGACGTCGCCATAGAAGAAGTTGCTACTGGCACACTGGATATGAGTGATGTTGCTGTAAGTGCGCCATTAAAAGGATTAGAATTCTACACGTATACCAAAGCAGGTATGGGTGCTGGATCAAATGCGAATAACCCATGGACGTACGAATTACCTGATCCGGTAACTCGTTTGTCGTGGGACAACTACGTGGTGATGAGCGCAGCTGATGCAGTCGCCTATGGAGTAGAGGTAAAAGCGCAATCCAACGGTTCAATGAATGGTAATACCATCAACATTACTGTAGATGGTACAACACTTGAAAATGTACCGGTTTGGATTCAGCCCGGTCAGACGCAAGGTAGTATTGGTCTTGCCGTAGGTTTTGGTAGAACGGAAGCGGGTAAAGTTGGTAACAATGTCGGTGTGAATGCAAATTCACTTCTGGCGCCAGCAGTAAGTTACGCGGAGGCTACAGTAGTTGCTACTGAAGTTGAGCACGGTTTCGCTTCGGTCCAATTGGCCCACACCATGATGGGACGTAAGATTGTGAATGAAATCAACTTACCTACGTTCTTATCTGGTAATGCGAAAGAATGGAATGAAAAGCCAACTTTTGAATCTTACAAAGGCCCACTTACTTCTTTTGAGGCCAATTTGTGGGACGATCAAGATCACGAAACTTCGCACATGTGGAACATGTCTATTGACTTGAACTCATGTACAGGTTGTGGTGCTTGTGTCGTTGCCTGTTCACTGGAAAACAACGTTCCTGTGGTGGGTAAGGATGAAGTACGTCGTCACCGTGATATGCACTGGTTGCGTATCGACCGCTACTACTCTTCTGATATGACCAAAGAGGTTGCAGAGGAAGAAGGTGTAGGCGCGATCGAGAAATACGCGAAAATGGAAGTTCCTTCTGAGAGTCCATCAGTAGTATTCCAGCCGGTAATGTGCCAGCATTGTAATCACGCACCTTGTGAGACAGTTTGTCCTGTAGGAGCAACGGTACACTCACGTGAGGGATTGAACCATATGGCTTACAACAGATGTATTGGAACACGTTACTGTGCGAACAACTGTCCTTATAAAGTACGTCGTTTCAACTGGTTTAACTATCAGGTGAACGACAAATTTACAGACGTGAACCCATCACAAGACGACTACGGTAGAATGGTATTGAACCCGGACGTAACGGTTCGTGCTCGTGGTGTCATTGAAAAGTGTTCATTGTGTATTCAGCGTATCCAATTGGGTAAGCTAGAAGCAAAGAAAGACGGAAGACAATTAACCGACGGTGAATTCACTACAGCTTGTGCTCAGGCTTGTGGATCTGGAGCCATTGTTTTCGGAGATGTAAATAACCCTAAGAGTGAAGTAAGTCACCTCAAGCAAGAGGAACGCGCTTACCACCTTCTTGAGGAAGTAGGCACACAGCCTAGCATCTTCTACCAGACTAAAGTTAGAAACAGAGCCTAATAAATTAAGAAAGCGACATGCATTACGAATCGCCTGTTAGAAATCCGCTTATCCTCGGTGACAAGTCTTATTCAGACATCACGAACGATATAGCTAAACCGGTAGAGTCCAAAGCACCACGTTCATGGTGGATTGCCTTCTCTATCGCATTTGTCATGTTCCTTTGGGGTGTAGGATGTATCCTATATACCATCGGCACCGGTATTGGTGTTTGGGGACTGAACAAGACCATTGATTGGGCTTGGGATATTACCAACTTTGTATGGTGGGTAGGTATCGGTCACGCAGGGACATTGATTTCTGCAGTACTCTTACTCTTCCGTCAAAAATGGAGAATGGCCATCAACCGCTCTGCGGAAGCGATGACCATCTTCTCTGTAATCCAGGCGGGTTTATTCCCGTTGATTCACATGGGTCGTATCTGGATGGCGTATTGGGTAATGCCAATTCCAAACCAGTACGGTACGCTATGGGTCAACTTCAACTCGCCTCTTTTATGGGACGTGTTCGCGATTTCTACCTATCTAACAGTAAGTACTGTATTCTGGTATGTAGGTTTGATACCGGATTTTGCAATGATTCGCGACCGTGCAATCAACCCTATCCAAAAGCACATTTATAAACTACTCTCATTTGGTTGGGGTGGTAAAGCAAAGCATTGGCAACGTTTTGAAGAGGTATCTCTTGTGTTGGCTGGTCTTGCAACTCCGCTTGTATTGTCAGTACACACGATCGTATCGATGGACTTTGCTACTTCAGTAATTCCTGGATGGCACACGACCATCTTCCCACCGTATTTCGTAGCAGGTGCGATTTTCTCAGGTTTTGCCATGGTACAGACACTTCTTTTGATCGTGCGTAAAATCTTCAAAATGGAGGATTACATCAACATAGAGCACATCGAGATGATGAATATCGTTATCATGGTTACAGGTTCTATTGTGGGTGTGGCTTACATCACAGAGCTCTTCATCGCTTGGTATTCAGGTGTCGAATATGAGCAATATGCCTTCTTGAATAGGGCTACTGGACCTTACTGGTGGGCGTATTGGGCAATGATGTCGTGTAACGTATTCTCTCCTCAGTTCATGTGGTCGAAGAAATTAAGAACCAATCTCGTATTCACCTTTATCATTTCCATCGTTGTGAATATTGGTATGTGGTTCGAGCGTTTCGTGATTATTGTTACCTCATTACATAGAGATTACTTGCCATCATCTTGGTCAATGTTCTCTCCTACGTTTGTTGACATTGGTATTTTCGTAGGAACCATCGGTTTCTTCTTTGTCTTGTTCCTTTTGTACGCTAGAACGTTCCCTGTAATTGCACAGGCAGAATTAAAGACGATTCTAAAATCTTCTGGCGAAAACTTTAAAAAACACCACGACGAACATGGGGCACACTAAACATAATCCTATCGTACGCGCACTATTTAACGACGACGATGTCGTTTTAGATGCGGTTAAAGATCTCCGTGCAAACGGTTTTAGCGTCAGCGAAGTGTACTCACCATTCCCAATTCACGGTTTGGATGAAGCTTTAGGCCTAAAAAGAACGCGTTTGAGTACAGCGGCATTTTTCTACGGCTTAATCGGTTTGTCTTTTGCTTCTTGGTTGACGTATTACACAATGATTGCCGATTGGCCACAAAATATTGGTGGTAAACCAAACGCATATTGGTTTATAAACATGCCCTCGTTTGTGCCTATTATGTTCGAATTGACGGTATTCTTTGCTGCACACTTGATGTGTTGGTCCTATTTCGCTGTAAACGGATTATATCCGGGCGCCAAAGCACAAAATCCTGATCCTCGTACGACTGACGATCACTTCTTAATGGAAGTTGAGTTGGAAGGCGACGAGGCTGCTTTAACTGCAAAACTTCAGGAATTGGGTGCATTGGAAATTTCAAAATTAGAAGACTAATAATGAAGCGTTTATCTACACTACTACTCTTAGCTTCAGCTGCGTTTTTAGCAAGCTGTAATGCTGATAAGACGACCCCTGGATATACGTACATGGACGATATGTACACCAGTCCTTCATTAGAGACTTACGAGCCTGCGTACCAGTTCGCAAATGGATTGAGTGCTCAGCTCCCAGTGGAAGGAACAGTACCGCGTGGCTACCATCCTTACGAATACAGTAACACAAATGAAGGTTACGATGCTGCTAAAGCTGGGTTATTGATGCCCGAGTCTTTTCTTTCTGAGGATGTATTGAAAGAAGGAAAGGAGTTGTACACCACTTTCTGCGTGAATTGCCACGGCGAAAAGGGCGACGGTAATGGAAATTTGGTGCAGCAGGAAAAAATCCTTGGTGTACCAGCATACAAAGACCGCGACATCACACCTGGTTCTATGTACCATGTGATCATGCACGGTAAAGGAATTATGGGATCGCACGCATCCCAGTTGACGTATGACGAGCGTTGGAAGATTGTTCGTTACGTTGTGAAGCTTAGAGAAGATCAAGAATAAAAACCGCTGAAGAGAATGTTTGAGTTTAGTTCAAAAACAAAACAGTTGGCAATCGCACTTACGGTAGTAGGTGCTATCCTTTGGATCGTTGGATTTGCCTTGAATGGATCTTCTTCTAACGAAGCGGATCATGGGCACAGCAGTCATGCTACTGAGCACCACGCTGATGCAAGTCATGTTGACCACGCTGATGCAGGCCACGATGACCACGCTGATGCAGGTCACGATGACCACGCTGATGCAGGCCACGATGACCACGCTGATGCAGGTCACGATGACCACGCTGATGCATCGCACGATGATCATGGCCATGCAGGTAACGATGATTACCCAGGTGAAGCACATGCCGCAATGATTGAGTCTGCACTGGAACACGATGCGCATGCAGCACATGAGGCGCATCAAATTGCGAATCGTCCTTGGAGTGCATTGTATGTGGCAGCTATCTTCTTCCTTGGTTTAGGATTGGGTCAGTTGTTCTTCTTGGGTATTCAATATGTGGCGCAGGCTGGATGGTCAGCAGGATTGTTAAGAGTCATGGAAGCACAGGCATTTGCCATTGTGATTCCATTGATTGTAATCTTAATCATTTCGTTTCTTGGATTTGGACATGTTCATCATATGTTCCACTGGATGGTAGAAGGTATCGATGTACAAGGACACCCAAATTATGATGCAATTATAGCCGAAAAGACAGGCTTCTTAAGCCCTTTATTTTTTAGTATACGCGCCATAGTCTACACTGTAGGTTGGATCTGGGCAGCAAAAATGCTTCGTAAAAATTCATTGTTGTCCGATTCTGGTGACGGTGTAGCGATGTGGAAGAAAAACCGCGGAGTCGCTGCAGCCTTTACAGTATTCTATGCAGTTACTTCTTCAACTTCTGCTTGGGATTTCATCATGAGCATTGATACGCACTGGTTCTCAACCCTCTTTGGTTGGTACACATTTGCGGGAATGTTCGTTAGCTCTTTCGCTGCATTAATTCTTATTACGCTCTATCTCAAGGGCAAAGGACACATGGAGTGGATTAATGAGAACCACATGCATGATCTAGGTAAGTTCATGTTCGCATTCTCGGTATTCTGGACCTACTTATGGTTCTCTCAGTTTATGTTGATCTGGTATGCGGATATCCCGGAAGAGGTTACGTACTACATGCAACGTTTTGATCAATATAAAGTGCCTTTCTTCACCATGCTTACGTTGAACTTCTTACTGCCAGTTTTGGCTGTATTAAGCCGTCCTGCTAAGCGGGTTCCAGGAACAGTAGTTATGGCAGCGTTCTTCGTGCTTGTTGGACACTACATGGATCACTATGTAATGATAATGCCAGGAACGGTAGGCGATCATTACGGATTCGGTTTACTAGAGTTGGGTGCTATCTTATTCTTCACAGGATTGTTTATTATCGTTGTTCTGAGCAGTCTAGCGAAGGCACCTTTATTACATAAGAATCACCCAATGATAACGGAGTCAAAGTACTTCCAACAATAATTCGAAAAAGAGACTTAGATAATGAATACAGTTTCCATCATCGTATTAATCGTACTCGCCGTCCTGACTATTGTTCAGGTGATGCGCATCTCTGAGATTTCCTCATCTATTCAAGGTGGTAAGGATAATCAGGTCAGCGAAAAAGATAATGACACACAGGGCAAGCTACTCCTATTAGTAGGGATGGGCTTTGTTATTAGTGTGTTGGTTATGTATTGGGCTTGGGGCTACCATAGTCTGCCTGCACCTTCATCGGAGCACGGTTCAGAAATTGATAGTTTGTGGAACTTGAGCATGCTCATTATTAATGTTGTGTTCTTTATCGTTCAGCCCATACTATTTTACTTCGGATATAAATACAGAGGAAAAAAAGGCACTAAAGCTGTGTATTACGAGCACAACAATAAGCTAGAGCTTTTTTGGACTGTCGTTCCAGCGCTCTTCCTTGCAGTTCTTATCATTTGGGGTCTTAATGTATGGAGTGGATTAATGATGCCCGAAAATGAAGAAGAACCTATAGTTATTGAACTTTACGCTCAACAATTTAATTGGACCGCGCGTTATAGTGGAGGAGATAACCAATTAGGTTATGCAACAGTGCATGAAATAGCCGGCGCTAATATCGTTGGTGTAGATACGAAAGATGCTTACTCTTCGGATGATATCATTACGAAAGAGTTGCACTTGCCGGTTGGAAAGCCAATTAAATTTGAATTCCGATCACAAGATGTCATTCACTCTGCATTTTTCCCGCATTTTAGGGCGCAAATGAACTGTGTACCGGGTTCAAAAACCTATTTCCAGTTCACACCCACCAAAACCACCGCTGAAATCCGCCAAGATAAGGACGTGAAAAATCACGTTGCTGAAGTGAATGAAATTCGCTTGGCAAAAGGTGAAGACGTCTGGGAGTTTAACTACGTATTGTTGTGTAACAAAATCTGTGGTGCAGCTCATTACAACATGCAAATGGAAATCATCGTTGAAACAGAAGATGAATTCAATGCATGGATCAAGGAACAAAAAACGGTCGCTGAGACTTTGTAATTAAGACGTAATTAAAAAAGCTATGTCAACTACTTCGACAAAAAACGAGCACTTTCAGGATCATTTGATGGAGCACCATCATAAGGAGAATTTCTTCACGAAGTACATCTTTACGATGGACCATAAAATGATTGGTAAGCAGTTTTTGATTACCGGTATGATCATGGGAATTGTGGGTGTTATGATGTCCATGCTCTTCCGATTAGAACTCGCTTATCCAGAACAGAGTTTCCCCATCTTAGAATTCTTCTTGGGTAAATGGGCACCAGATGGTGTGATGGATCCTAATATGTACTTAGCACTGGTTACCATTCATGGTACCATCATGGTATTCTTTGTCCTAACGGCAGGTCTTTCAGGTACATTTTCCAATCTACTTATCCCATTGCAGATTGGTGCACGTGATATGGCTTCAGGTTTCATGAATGCACTCTCGTACTGGTTCTTCTTCTTGAGTTCAGTCGTCATGATCGCTTCATTATTTGTTGAGTCAGGACCTGCTTCAGGAGGTTGGACGGTTTATCCTCCTTTATCTGCGTTGCCTCAGGCCATGCCAGGTTCTGGAACGGGTATGACGCTCTGGTTGATTTCTATGACATTCTTTATCGTTGGTTCTTTGTTGGGATCGCTTAATTACATCGTTACGGTGATAAATATGCGTACTAAAGGGATGAGCATGACAAGATTGCCTTTAACCATATGGGCATTCTTCGTAACGGCGGTATTGGGTGTGCTTTCCTTCCCCGTATTATTGAGTGCAGCATTATTGCTAATGATGGACCGTTTGATCGGTACCTCTTTTTACTTAAGTGATATTTTCATTGGTGGCGAGGTATTAAGCTATAGCGGTGGTTCACCAGTATTGTACCAGCATTTGTTCTGGTTCTTAGGGCACCCAGAGGTGTATATTATCTTATTACCAGCGCTAGGTATTTCATCAGAGGTTATAGCTACCAATTCACGTAAGCCAATCTTTGGCTACCGCGCGATGGTTGGTTCAATTTTAGCCATTGCTTTCTTAAGCTTTATCGTTTGGGGTCACCACATGTTTGTGACAGGGATGAACCCATTCCTTGGTTCTGTATTTACGTTTACCACGTTGTTGATCGCCATTCCTTCTGCGGTAAAGGCGTTTAATTATATCACAACCTTGTGGAAAGGAAATATCCAGTACACACCTGCGATGTTATTTTCAATAGGTCTTGTAAGTACGTTCGTAACGGGCGGTTTAACTGGGGTTATTCTTGGTGATTCAGCGTTAGATATAAACGTTCACGATACCTACTTCGTAGTTGCGCACTTCCACATTGTAATGGGGCTCAGCGCCATCTTTGGTATGTTCGCTGGGGTATACCACTGGTTCCCTAAGATGTACGGCCGCATGATGAACAAATCTATGGGCTACGCGCACTTCTGGTTGACGTTTATTACGGCATACGGAGTATTCTTCCCCATGCACTTCCTAGGTATGGCAGGATTACCACGTCGTTACTACAGCAATACGGCATTCCCAATGTTCGATAATTTGGCGGACATTAATGTTTTGATCACATACTTCGCGATTATTGGAGGTATTGCCCAATTGATCTTTATTTTCAACTTCTTCTACAGCATTTGGAGAGGTCCTAAAGCTTCGCAAAACCCGTGGCGAGCCAACTCATTAGAATGGACAACCCCTGTAGAGCACCTGCACGGCAACTGGCCAGGTGATGTGCCGATAGTTTACCGTTGGGCTTACGATTATTCTAAGCCAGGGTACGATGAAGACTTTGTGCCACAGAACGTGCCACTTGCAGAAGGTGAAGAGAGCGGTCACTAGGCCATTCGAGCTTTTTTAAAATTCAAATCCCCTTGCCTTTAGGTAAGGGGATTTTTTGTGGTATTTTGTAGAACCTATGAACGAGCATCTAGACCCTACGGGTGAAAATTTTTCGAATACGGAGCGCGATATTGAACGCAAGCTCCGCCCGTTATCCTTTGACGATTTTACGGGACAGGCTTCCGTGTTAGAAAACTTAAAGATTTTCGTTGAGGCGGCTAAGATGCGTGATGAGGCCATGGATCATGTATTACTTCATGGTCCTCCAGGACTGGGTAAAACTACATTGAGCCATATTATCGCAAACGAGCTTGGCGTTGGTATAAAAATTACTTCGGGACCGGTGCTTGATAAGCCTTCTGATTTGGCGGGTCTACTTACAAACCTTCAAGAGAACGATGTCCTGTTCATAGATGAAATCCACCGTCTATCGCCTGTAATTGAGGAATACCTCTACAGTGCTATGGAGGATTTTAAAATAGATATTATGATTGATTCTGGGCCAAGCGCTAGGAGCGTTCAGATCGCCTTGAATCCATTTACAT
>Ga0209771_1002392_pt1 | contig 11378 bp, 9 predicted proteins | sample SaaInl59LU_5_DNA_FD_184639 | JGI IMG/M metagenome (GOLD analysis project Ga0209771, IMG submission 184639) | Marine microbial communities from expanding oxygen minimum zones in the Saanich Inlet - ESP_59LU_5_DNA (SPAdes) (version 2) | ecosystem: Environmental > Aquatic > Marine > Intertidal zone ...
TAGATGTTGAAACACTTGAGTTATTAGAATCATTACTTGTTGATTATGCTGGTACCGTTATTTTGGTCAGTCATGATAGGGAATTTGTTGATAATGTCGTGTCATCTTGTGTGGTATTTGAGGGCAATGGTATCATTTCTGAGTTTGTAGGTGGTTATACCGATAGCGCAGAATGGTATGCACAAGACCTAAAGAAATCTAAAGAGCAGGGAACTATTACAGCCAAGAACAGTCCTAATCCCGTTCAGGCAGTAGAAACCATTCCTGTCGCTAACAAAAATAAAAAATTATCATATAAAGATAATCTTGAATTAACCGAGTTACCGCTAAAGATTGAAACTTTGGAAAACAAAGTGTCGACGATCCAAGCAAAAATGAATGAAGATGGGTTTTATACTCAGGATTTTTCATATACACAACCCGTTATTGATGACCTAGCCGCATGTGAGCAAGCACTTGAAGCTGCTTATGCTCGCTGGGACGAATTAGAAGAATTACAACAATCTTAACCAATAGTTATAACAGGAATTTTATGAAGCAAGCTGATGTTTTCGCCAAGTCACCGGCCGTTAAGCGCCATAAATTGTCGCGCACATTCATATTATCTGCGTTTATTACAAGTGCGTGTTTTGCTCCACTTGCAGCGGCAGCGACATATGAAGTAGAAGAAGTAACGAGCAACGAATTAGCCATTAATGTGTTTGCGCGCAGTATTGATAATCAAGGTAACGCGTTAGTAATAGCGCAAGATATCTATAATCTACCAATTGATTTTAGCTTAATTGATTTTGACAATGCGACTATTATTGCGAATTTGACAGATGTCGATGCAGCAGCTGCAGGTAATCCTAATACTGCAGATTACAAATATTTGATTGGCTTAATTCGTTTTGGCTCAAATGGTAATTCCATCACTAGTCAGCAGTTTGCTCTATATCAGTCCTTTGTTAACAATGGCATGACTGATGTTCGAGTTAAAGGTTTCGATGAAATAACCACAGCAACTAATGGATATACTTTTGGTAGTGAAACGGTAGCAAACTATATTTTTGACAGTAATACAGTGGTTGGTTCAGGTGAAGGTCTATTTACCAAGCAGTCATATACCACGGCAGAAGAAGTCGAAATTAATTTTGTAATTACAGACTTTGTTCGTCGTGGCTTTGTACAGTTAAATGGTAACACGGTTGCTTTACCACCAAGTGAAACGACATTAGGTGGCTTCAGCGAGGCCTATAGTATTAATCAAAATTTACAAGTGGTCGGCACGTCTTCAGTACGTATGACCGAACAATTAGTGGAAGCTATCGCCAATTGTAATGATGATGAAGAGCGCGGTGATATTCCTCTTGATGTGTGTTACTACAACTTAGTTCTTGGTGGTGCAGTGACCTTAAGTATGGATCGTCGTGCCACAATTTGGCAACTTGATGCTCAAGGCCAAATCATTTCAACACAAACGTTCCCATTACCGTTTACACCTGAAGCAGTCAGTGAAACTAATTCAGATACAGCGTTTTATAATGCTGCCTTAGCTATTAATGATCAAGGGATCGCTGTTGGTGAAACACATACTTATTATCTTGACCGTGAATTAAAGTTCAACTCTGCTGCTCTGTTCCGTGATGGCGAAACAATTGAAATTATTGATAAAGCCGATTACTTTCCAAGTACTGCTAAAGATATTAACAATAATAATGTCATTATTGGCACGGGCTCGACACAAATAAACGGTACGTCTAGAACCAAGTTTTACACTTATGATCTTGATTCGGATGAGCTAACATTCCCACTCGACTTTTTTCCTGGTTCATCTAGCGTTGCGCGAGATATCAACAACAATAATATCGTTGTTGGTGAAGGCGAAGTTGAGTTTGATAATGCATCAACTCGTCGTAAAAATGCGTTTATCTATGACATGAATACACAACTGTTTACCAATCTTAATGATTTACTTGAATGTAATTCGCCTTACAGTATCGTAGGGGCAAACGCGATTAACGATAACAACGTTATTTTGGCCAATGCCCTAGTGAATCGTCAAGCGCGGGATGCCGCTGGTGAATTAGTCTTTTTTAGTGACGGTTCTGAGGTGATGACAGATCAAATTATAACCGTTAAGCTCAATCCTATTGCCAACGGTGCAATCGATGATTGTACAACTGAAGAAGATACTATCCCTGAGCGAGTAGGGGCGAGTATGTCATTTTCGTTTGGCGGATTATTGTTGATGACGTTTTTAGGAAAGTGTATTTTTTGGCGCCGCCGTCAACGTTCAATCCATAAATCCTCTTTATAACTAATAAGTATAAAAACTTATTTTTTATTTGAATTTGTTGTAAACAGGTATTTCTATATTATTCATTAACTTAGAGATACCTGTCATTAATCTTACCCATTTCTTCATATTACCCCTTGTAACTTCTTTCTCTCAGGCGTAAAACTATAGTTGTTGATTATGAATATTCATCAAGTGAATTTTCAACAACATTTTTTATTCGCAACAGAGGTTAGAAAATGAAGAGACAAAAAAGGGATAAAGTGTCACGTGCCCATTCAAAAGGGTATCAAGCTGGAATTGCTGGCCGTGCTAAAGAAAACTGTCCGTTCCAAGCATCCACTACTCGTTCTGAGTGGCTAGGTGGTTGGAGAGAAGCTGTTGAAGACCGAATAACCACCTTCGGTATGCGATGACATATCATAGGTAACAAAAAAAGCTCCTGAACTGGAGCTTTTTTTATATGCTAATCATTATTATCTAGCAAACTAGTCAACACAGACTCTAAGGCGTTAATTAAAAAGCACTAGTATCTTGAAACAAACCTACTTTTAAATCTTTAGCAACATAGATTTCACGACCATCAACCGATACCGTACCGTCAGCCATGCCCATAAATAGTTTACGTTTGATGACGCGCTTCATTGTAATTTTATACGTTACCTTCTTAGCCGTCGGTAACACCTGCCCAGTAAATTTAACTTCACCTACACCTAATGCACGACCTTTTCCTGGACCACCTTCCCAACCAAGGAAGAATCCAACTAACTGCCACATCGCATCAAGTCCTAAACAACCAGGCATAACAGGATCACCAGGGAAGTGGCAATCAAAAAACCAAAGATCAGGAGTGATATCAAGTTCAGCGATGATTTCCCCTTTGCCGTGTTCACCACCATCAGATGTGATAGATACGATACGATCCATCATTAACATATTAGGGGCAGGGAGTTGACTATTGCCAGGGCCAAATAACTCACCTTGGCTACAAGCAAGTAAATCTTCACGGGTGTAACTATTTTTATCTAAACTCATAATACTATGATTCCTTTTTTAAGAATGCGTAATTTAGCGAACACTTGTATGCTTAACAAGTCTGAACAGTGATTTTTATTGAATATTTATTAATTAATGTCCATTGTGGCGTTGATTGGTTATTTAAACAACAAAAGAACAGCATTATTATCGTCTTTAAGGGCTCATAAGTTACACTTAGCCAACCGATGATGACAGACAAGGAACGCTGATGCGTAAAAAAAATCCATATGCGAATGCAGAAAAACAAAAACGTTTTCGTGATAAACAAAAAGAACTAGGTAAAAAAATGGTACGCGGATATGTTACCCCTCAGGCATTAAAGTGCTATGAAGAAATTCTGGATAAAACGAGTTGGTCAGATTCAGAAGTGTTATCAAATGCGTTACGCATAACTTATGCAGCCTATAAAAAAGGTCAGATACGTATGTTAAATCAATATCTCGAAGATAATAACTTATAAACGATTAATGTTGTTAACGTCGTCCAGGAACGATGTGTTTCTTTAAAATGCGACGCGCATCTTGTTTTACTTCAGGGCTTTTTTGAAATCCCCACAATCGGTCACGAGCAACTTTAGCTGCTTCGTCTATATCTATAATGGGTTCTGGATAAGTTCCGTTATCATCGATCGCAAATAATTGTTTTTCTAATGGCGTAATTAACCATGGGGTGTGAACCATATCATCCGGGTAAGTGACTAACTCGGGTACCCATTGTTTTATAAATACCCCTTGAGGATCTTTTTCTTGGGATTGTTTAATTGGATTATACAAGCGGATTGTATTGGTTCCTGTCACGCCTGCTTGCATTTGAAACTGCGGATAATGAATGCCCGGCTCAAAATCTAAAAACTGTGCCGCTAGATGCTGTACGCCCAAACGCCAATCTAAATTAAAGTGATGACTCAACACACTCACTAGCATTGCCCGCATTCTAAAATTAATAAAACCTGTGGCAATAACAGCTCGCATATTTGCATCAACAATCGGGATCCCTGTTGTCCCTGTTAACCACGCATGCAATCTTGTTTGAATAACATCGTCATCAGTCTCGTATGGATATGCCTGATAGGCTAAATTAACAGGACGATGTTCCATGGCGCATTCACTTTCAAACTTTTGAATAAAATGACAATGCCAATGTAACCGAGACGCCATCGCAGATAATGATCGGCGCCAACCAGGATAGTCTTGTTCGTCTAACGTTTCTAATTTTTGATATGTTTGTTTAATCGTTATATTGCCCCACGCTATGTATGGAGATAACCGTGTACAGCTTTTACGCGACAGGGCAGGGCTAGATATATGACGAGCATAATTTTTTCCACGCCCATTTAAAAACGAATAATACGTATGCCATGCACGCCGCTCACCGCCGATTTGAAAGAGTGGGGCAGTGTCTTGCCATTCTTTACTTATTGGCTGCATCCCTTTATTTATCATCCCATCTTGGTGTAAGGTTGCCAATTTGGCATTGTTAACAAAAGGGATGCTTGCCAGATTGGCATCAGCGCAAGGTGTCTCAATTTGCTGCTGCCAATACTTTCCCCAGTCACGTCTGTGGTGCAGTCCTCTGCGCACAACTGAATACGGTAATTCCAACCAGTTTATGGCATGTTGTTGTAAATAACGGGTAAGTGATTTATCACGTCGATACGTTACATCTAAACCAATTTCTTCATGACTGAGTAAACTCACAATGTGGTACTCGATTGTAATTTGCTTTAGTGCGGTAAAAATATCGGTGTGCCAAATCAAGATCTGAGTGTTAAATGGCTGTAATTGTTCTTGTAAGTCCATCAGTGATTGGTATACAAACCGCCAATGACGTTCGGAGTAATGCGGATCGGCAATCACCTCTGGTTCAAACACATAGAGTAATAAAACAGGCCGAGGATTGTTCATGACTTGATACAAGGGCTGGTGGTCGCGTAGACGTAGATCGCGTTTAAACCAAATAATGTCGATAGCCGTTTTCATTATTGACCTACGAAATTTGACCAATAAGCAATAAATTCACCATTAGGGTCATACGTTTGCGTTTGTTTGGCTAAATTAAACCGACGTAAGCCCCTGGGATCACTTCCAACACCCGCTAAATATTGCCAGTTTCCCCAGTTACTTGCGGGGTCAAAATCAATTAACATCTGCTCGAAATATGCAGCACCATATTGCCAATTTAATCCGAGTTCATGCACCAAGCAACTCGCGACTAATTGTCGACCACGGTTAGACATGAAACCTGTGTGTTTGAGTTGGCGCATACAGGCATTAACAATCGGATAGTCAGTGTTACCGTGACACCAATTCTCAAAGACTCTTGGCTGGTGGTGACCGCTAGGAGACTGTTGCTGTATACCTGTATATTGATACATTTTCCTGCCATATTTGTATTGTTGCCATTGGTAAAATTCACGCCATAGCAATTCAAAGAATAACCAGTATGTGGAATCATTCGCTCCATAAGTGAGTTCATATTCGTTGACCCATGCCGCTATTTGTCTCGCTGAAATACATCCAGCGGCTAACCATGGAGACAATTTGCTGGAAAAATCCCATCCCTCTAGCCCGTTACGGGTTTCTTTATACACACTGAGCCCTTGCGTGCCAAATGTATAATATTGCATTTGTGCATGAGCTTGTGTTTCACCTCCTATCAGTTGCTGTACCGTTTTATTTTGCTTTGCTAAAATTGGATCTGACCCTAATATTCTAGGTAAGTCGTTAGCAATACTAGGCTCTGACTCGCAAGGAGCGGGTAGATAGTTAAGATCTAGCTTTATCGGGGGTTGTGGTTTTGCATCTTTTTCTACCTTGCGTCGAAATGGAGAAAAGACGTCGGGTAAATTAGCAACAGACATTGGCAAATCGTTTTCGTTATATAATGTATAGCTATTTGCAGTCATGACTTGCGGCTTAACGTTGATTGTATCGCTCTGCAAAAGCTGACTAATGCGCTCAAATTGATTGCATTCATACACGCCAGTATGAAAATGCTTCGCAACATGCGTAAATTCATACTGCTCATGTAGCTTCATTATGATTGCATCAGGCTCCCCATAATATATATGTAACTGCTGTCCATGTTGAACGAGCGCTTGCTGTAAATCATCCAATGCTTGACGGATAAATCGATACCGATGCTGACCCATAGCACATTGACCAAAATCATTAACCACAAACCATTCTGGCTGAAAAATATAAATTAAATGGGCTTGCTTAACCGCTTGTAGCAATTGTGATAATGCTTGATTGTCTTGAAGACGTAAATCATGTTCAAACCAATATAAACCTGTGTTCATTCGTAAACCTAAGTAATAATATATTCAACGTGATTATCAGTACGCATTAATCGCTTGGGTAGATTGTTAATTATGATTATTTTTATAAAATATTGAACAAAATCAGTCTATCAATCGTAATAACCCTATAATTTATATGAGCATTAGATATTATGTCCAACCCTGTCATTATTATGTGGTTTCGCCACGATTTGCGCCTCAAAGATAACCCTGCACTTTTTCATGCTGTTGATATTGCTCAGAACGGCACTGTCGATGGAGTTAAGGCTCATATATTACCTATTTTTATACAAGATGAGTCGGCCCCTCAGCAAGCACAACTTGGTGGTGCGTCGAAGTGGTGGTTACATCAATCATTAGAATCTTTGTCACATAGCACTGACAATGCTCTGCAACTGTTCTCTGGTGAGCCATTAGCCATACTGCAAGCGTTAATAGCAGAGCATAACGTGACTCATGTGCTATGGAATCGTTGTTACGAACCATGGCAAATTACGCGCGATTCAAATATCAAATCTCAACTTAAGCAACAGAATATTGAAGTATTATCCTGCAATGGGCACCTGTTATGGGAACCAATGCAAGTATTAAAAAAAGATAATACTCCTTACAAGGTCTTCACTCCTTATTATCGCAAAGGGTGTTTAACAAGAACCGAGCCGCGCTACCCACAATATTTGGATTTGATGAACATTGATTGGTCAAGGGATGTGTCGGTAGATCATTGTGAAATTGCACAATTAGGCTTACTGCCAGATATTCACTGGCATGACACGATTGAAAAAATGTGGCAACCAGGGGAACAGGGAGCCGCAGAGCGTTTAGCAACGTTTATTGCTGGCGCATCCGGGCAATACAGAGACGACCGCAATATTCCTGCCGTAACAGGGACATCCTTATTATCTCCTTATTTACATTTTGGTGAGATTTCTATTAATACTGTTTGGTATGCACTCAAAGATGCGTATGCTAACGATCCTGATAATGCCCATTGTGATACCTATTTAAGTGAGTTAGGTTGGCGTGAATTTAGCCATTATTTATTGTTTCATTTTCCTCATATACCAACGGAAAACTTCAATACTAAGTTTAATACCTTCGTTTGGCGCAATGATCCACAAGATTTACAAGCCTGGCAACGTGGACAAACGGGTATTCCGATTGTTGATGCAGGCATGCGCGAGTTATACCAAACCGGTTATATGCACAATCGTGTGCGCATGATTGTTGGGTCATTTTTGGTGAAGAATCTGCTTGTAGATTGGCGTGAAGGTGAGCGCTGGTTTTGGGATTGTTTACTCGACGCTGATATGGCAGCCAATAGTGCGTCATGGCAATGGGTAGCGGGTAGTGGTGCAGATGCTTCTCCATATTTTCGAATTTTCAATCCTATATTACAAGGTGAAAAATTTGATAAGCAAGGTGATTACGTCAAGCGCTATTGCCCTGAGTTACGAAAGTTACCCCCCAAATTTATTCATCAACCTTGGGAAGCGCCGAATAATATATTAAATGCGTGTGATGTTGTATTGGGTCATAACTATCCTAAACCCTTGGTTGATTTAAAAGTCTCACGTCAACGCGCGTTAGACACGTTTGCTAAAAGTAAAGAGGATGCCTTGAATGCCAACAGCTAAAACGTTACGCTTAATTTTAGGCGATCAGCTCACTCATAGCGTCTTAGCATTAGCGGATATCGATATCAAGCGAGATATTGTATTGTTAGCTGAAGTGCGTTCTGAAGCCAGTTATGTAAAACATCATAAAAAGAAAATTATTTATATTTTTTCTGCGATGCGTCATTTTGCATTAGAACTTGAACAAAAGGGATACCAGGTTCATTACACATATTATGACGCCGAGGATAATCAAGGCTCATTAGCCGCTGAAGTCGCTCAGCGAAAATCCCAATATGGGTGTGAGCAGATCGTATGTACCTTTCCTGGTGAATATCGTGTTCATCAAGATATGTTGCAATGGTCTACGGCCTTAAATTGCCCTGTTGAGATCCGTGCTGATGATCGATTTATCGCAACGATTGAAGAGTTTGCAACTTGGGCTAACGGCAAAAAGCAATTACGCATGGAATTTTTCTATCGTGAAATGCGCCGAAAGCTCAATTGCTTGATGCATGATGGTCAACCTGAGGGCGGGAAATGGAATTACGATGCTGATAATCGCTCTAAACTACCCAAGGACATCAAGCTGCCCCCAAACACACAGTTTAAACCAGATGCGATTACCTTAGAGGTGATAGCGTTAGTTAAAGAGCAGTTTGCTGATCATTTTGGTGACTGGGAACATTTCCATTATGGTGTGACTCGTGAACAAGCACTGAGCGTGTTAGACACTTTCATCCATGAGCGTTTAGTTAATTTTGGTCAATATCAAGATGCGATGATGCAAAATGAACCTTGGCTATTCCATTCGCATATTTCGTTTTATTTAAACAGCGGTTTACTCACTGCTCACGAAGTCGTGGCAAGAGTTGAGCAAGTGTATTACGCCCACGCACAAGATCCGTCACAACCTGCAATACCATTAAATTCTGTGGAAGGTTTTATCCGCCAAGTGATTGGTTGGCGTGAGTATGTACGAGGTTTATATTGGTTTGTTATGCCCGATTATGTCAATAAAAATCACCTCAATGCCACGCGAAAATTACCCGATTTTTTTTGGACCGGTGATACCAAAATGAATTGTTTAGCACAATGCATCAAGGACACCAAAGAACACGCGTACGCACATCATATCCAGAGATTAATGGTTCTGGGTAACTTTGCTTTATTAACAGGGTTATCACCTGAAGAAGTGAATGAATGGTATTTAATTGTTTATGGTGACGCTTACGAATGGGTCGAGTTACCAAATGTTTCTGGTATGGTGCTTTATGCCGATGGTGGAGTACTTGCCAGTAAACCTTACGCAGCAAGTGGCGCGTATATCAATAAAATGTCCAATTACTGTAAACACTGTGAATATAAAGTAACCGTGAAAACCGGGGAGGGTGCGTGTCCATTTAATTATTTATATTGGGATTTTTTGCATCGTCATCGTGATGCATTATCCAACAATCATCGTATGGGTATGATCTATCGCACAATGGATAAAATGGCGCCAGAGAAAATTGATGCGGCAATAGCGGATGCAGATACTTTTTTCATTTCTTTAGATGCAGATGATTAACCCAAACAACGAATCATTACGATGAAAAAAGCCGATTTACCTAGCAAAATGTGTCCCGTATGTGAACTTCCATTTACTTGGCGAAAAAAGTGGGAAAAAAACTGGCACAGTGTCAAATATTGCTCCAAGCGTTGCGGGGGTAATCGCGCAAAAGCACGTTAATTATTCGCTCAATCTGTCGAGCTATTATTGCGTTATACCACGAACTGGGTAAACTTATTCAGGCTAAATTTGACTGTGCAATTGCCTGGTCTCGTAACGTTTTACTTTGATCTAATCGTGCACGTGCTAAATCAAAAAATATTTGGATTTCATCTATCGTATTCGGCTTTTGGGTAATAAAACCCGTTGATACTGACACGAAAGGTGACACAGGGGATATATCATGTGGCATGAGTGCTTGAACAACAAACTTATTAATCAACGCTATCTTATGCTTTGCTCCTAACTCAGAACAACCCGGCAATAAGATATAAAAATCATCACGCCTTGATCTAACGACTAAATCATTTTGACGATATATAATCGAATGTAAGATACTCATCATCATCCGCAGATAATGACAAATGGTGTTGTTACCGGCATGAGCTTTCAGCAGTTGAAAGTAATCGATGTTTAACGCAATAAGCGTGATGGGTTCATCCGCACGAATACATTCAATCCATGATTTAGATAAATGCTGCATAAAAAAATTAAAGTCTTTTTGTGCACTGGTATCATCTAATACAAATGGGTTAGTTTTGAGGCGAGCAGGTTTATAGTCAGATATATGCGATTCAATGCGTTGTAATAAGTTTTTGCTCGATATCGGCTTGAGAACCACATCCATTTTATGCAAAGGCATCTGTTCGATGTATTGTTGCAGTGTATCAATGATTGTCATCACAAAGATGTGAGGTTGATTCATGTAATGCACATTTTTCAATAGGTCGTTGACATCAATATAACTTTCGCCCAACTGCAGCATATCAGTTAAGATTAAATCAAACGGGCTATCTTGTTTTTGTGCAAGTAATAATGCGGTTTTCGCATCCTTTGTATTTTTTACTCTAACAATATCAAAGTGTTTACTCAATGCAAAACTCTTCACCTTGGATTGAACCGGATCATTGTCTATCAGCAGTAAACGAAGTTCCATTTCTTCATTTATTAAAGTCATATCAACGTTAGTTACTTTTTAATCATTATATCATTATAATCTTAGTCTATATTTACTGATACGCCACTTATGACCGTAGTTATCAATTTTAGTTCGCATAATGTATATTATGTTAAATCATCTATTAAAGTGGAAATGCATGATGTTGATTGGTGAGTTTTTTATGTGTTTATGTATAAGCGATCAAGAATATGAATGACCTACAATTTGGCAAAGCAATGGGCACCTCAACTGGTGGTGTTGTTGCATACTCGAGTGATTACAAAACTGTCAATAATAATGAGTACATGACACGCCACGACTTTCACAGTTATGTCGACGGTATCTATCTTGGCTATAAATGGCAGTGTGTCGAATTTGCACGCCGTTGGTTATATGTTAATAAAGGATACATATTTAACAATGTCGCCATGGCA
>Ga0209771_1002404_pt1 | contig 11346 bp, 17 predicted proteins | sample SaaInl59LU_5_DNA_FD_184639 | JGI IMG/M metagenome (GOLD analysis project Ga0209771, IMG submission 184639) | Marine microbial communities from expanding oxygen minimum zones in the Saanich Inlet - ESP_59LU_5_DNA (SPAdes) (version 2) | ecosystem: Environmental > Aquatic > Marine > Intertidal zone...
ATGCGTTGTTTCTGCAGATGACATAAAAGAAAAACCAGAACGTCTATTTTTAAGATAGCACATGCCGTAACATCTTTTATCTGCTTTGCAAGCTTCCCAAAATATAAAGAACAAACGGTTAGACTCTCTAAAGTTAGGGTGGCCTACGTCAATTTTAGTCCACTGTAAGTACATATAATGAGTACCTGTAATATATGTAGGATTGCCATTGTTATAAAACCAAAAACCTTCCTCTCTGAAATTAAATTCTTGATCAATGTAATCGTACCACTTTTCTTTAAAGTCAGATGGATACTTTTCCCAATCAAAAACACTTTTTATTTTACTTAATTCTTTTGGGTATTCTGCCGCTTCCCAATACTGTTCGCTTTTTTTATCTGAGCGTTTATGTACGTTTTTTGCTGTCTTAGGTAAAGCGATCTTAAGATTCTGGATATTATATATTTCTCCAATCTCTCCAGTCTTACTAATAACCACGATATCATGATCAGCATTGTAACCATATTCCCATTTTTTATAACGGTTCATACGTTTCACAATCTTTGGATTAACGCAGTCCGTTTCTATTTTATATAAAGTTTGCTTGTACATAACTATTTGGATCTACCTTCTGCAAAACCTCTAAACGATCTTTCTTCCTTCTTGTCGTTTTTTGGTTTTTCATTCAACCTTTCCTCTTCCTCTTCAATCCTTGTAAGTATTTCAAACGCATCAAATATAGCTAGCTTTTTAGTAGCTGCTGCGTTTTTTAATCTGTCCGCTGATAAATCGTCGTCAGAATCAACTATAGCTTCTTTAGCTACTTTTATTAATTCCTCAACGGCCTTTTGCCCAGCTTGGATTATACTCCTTTTCGTCTCCTTTGTATTCATATTTGATTGTAATATCATTAGATTTCATACAGTAAACTCTTTCCCCGTTAAAAACAAATTCAAATTCACTGTTCTTAGAAAACCCAACTAAGTCACCAGAGCTTATTTTAAGAGCTTCTAAGGAGCTATTGCTATATTTTAGTATACCAATATGACTTCTTTCTTTTTCTGTGCTAAAACAGCTTGTTTCTTCTAAGGGCTTTACAAAGCAATATTCAGAATTAGCATGCCATTCACCGTTTCTTTTGTAAGCATATATTTGAGAAACATTTGCGAAGTACATATCGTCTTTAAAAAAACTTCCACTGTTTTTCTCAACTCCTCTAATATCGTAAAATCTTCTAAATATATTATGGTGCACTATTACTTCGTCACCTTTTTTAATATCTGTTTTAAATGCTAAAGGAACTTCTAAAACTATTGCTCTCTTACTTACTGATCGGTGATCTTCTACTTTTGTATTTGTTATTAAAGACTTATCACCTACTTTTACCGTGTTATCGTACCTTTCATTTTTAGGCTTGATAATAAAATTGCCTAAGCCTTTCATCAATATTCTAATTCGTATTCAACGGATATAGCCATGTTAGAATTAAACTTCTTCCATGGCATTACCTCGTCATTCTTTTTTATGTAAATACTATAAGATCTATCATCTTCACTAAACAGTATAGCTGTAATAGTATGGCCTCCGTAAACTGATTGACCTACAGCGTAGTGCATTGCGTCGTTTTTATAATCTGAGCCTATACTTATTTTTCTGACTATAGTGTTCATAATGATCTATTCTTTTTCAACTTCTGTATACTCACCTGTTTTCAAGTCAATTTGTACTTGCCCATAAGTTTCTTCTAACCCTTTTTTAAGGTTTTCTGATTCTTGAACCAAACCGCCTAGCTCTGTAGCTAATACATTTTTTTGAAATTCCAAAGAGCCAATATTTGCTAAATACGTTTGTTGCGCATTTTGGTTTTTTACAACCGCCTCTAGTTCTTCTTTTGTAATTTTGTTTGTTTTAACTGCTTCCATTTTTTATTTAATTTAATTGAATTTATATAACTTTATATTCACTTACTTTTTTGTTTACTTACTTTGTAAGATTATTTTTCTTTTCATACGACCTAGCTCCTACTAAACCTAGCATACCAAACAATACCTGCATTGTTACCGTAGTATCTATTTTTGGAAAAGTAACAACCCATCCCTTCACAGTAAATACAAACCTCATTAAAGGTTCTATAAAAACAGCGTACATTAAGCCAATACCACAAACCCAGCCAATAAAAGGCCTCCAGCCTGCTACAAATACCGATCTATGCGTAGCTTCTGCTTCGTTTATTTTAGTTTGCACTTCTGCTAACTTTCCAGCCATCTCTAATTGAGCGTTAGGATCCAGTTCTTTTCCTTTAACAGCTTCTCTAATATCTTTAGCTAATTGCCCAATACCTTTAGTTCCGCCTCCGAATAGTTTTGCTATAAAACTCATTGTTTATTTTTTCTTTTTCTTATTAATAGCTTTTGCTATATCTTTGCCTGTAGCATATTTTCTAACCTTTGGAGTAGCGGCTCCTCTAGACACACTAAAAGACTTTGCTCCGTTGAACATAGAGAAATCACTTTTAGTTCCTTTTTTATGACTTGCTTTAAAGCCTGGATAATCTCTTTCTAAAGTTTTAGCTATATCGCTAATCTTTTTGCTAATTGGCTTTCTTTTTTTGTTTTTTGTTTTCTTTGGATCTGGTATCATACTAATGATTTGTTTTTAAATTATATGCTATACACTTTTAGCATCTCCATCTTTTAAGAGCCGCTGCTTTTCTGGTTGGTCTACCTTTACTGTCTTTCAACGGTCCTGGCATACCACTCATTCTTGCACAGAAAGACTTTCTTCTTTTCGCGTCTTTACTACCTGCCTTTACTTTTCCTGTAACAGCGGTTTGAAGCTTGCTTCCTGGATTCTTTTTTCTATAAGCAGCTACTCCTTTTTCAGTCATACCCGCTCCTTCTTTCGTGGACAAGTAATTTCTACTTTTACCTTTTGTTGTTTTTCTAATTTGTTTCTTAGCCATATTAGTATTTTTTCTTTTTAGCTGCTACTTTTTTACCTGTTTTATTAGCGTAAGCTTTTGCTGCTGCTTTTCCTTTTGCTGTATAAGCAAACTTTTTAGTTCCTACTTTTGGCATAATGTTTATTTTTTACGTTTTAATGATGAAGTTCTTTTACCCATACCGGTTCTTTTCTTTTCAGCTACTGCTTTTTTCTTTTCGGCCGGTGACATTTCTTTCCAAGTTTTAGGCGTTTTACCGCTTACTCTTTTACTTGGTCTACACTTCTTAGTGTTTTTGTTTTTAGTCGAGCCACAAACGTTTCCTTTTTCGTCTGTCCATTTTTCTTTAAACCATCTTTTTAAAGCAGCTCCTTCTTTAGTTTTACGCACAGCCATTATTTTCTACTTTTAGCTTTTCTGCATTTAGCAATAGCCCCACTAGCGTAAGCCGACGGAAACACCTTGTAAGATTTTTTTATTTTAAAATAACAAGCGTCTTTATTTGTTTTTTTCTTTGCTGGCATAATTTATTTTTTAGCGTTATCTATTTCGAGTGCTTTAACAACGTATTTAAGCTGATCAACATCGTCTTGTAAATACATTATCCTTAAATCTTGCTTAGCATCATCAGGCAATGCACCCATTTCTCCTCGAGGCCATTTAATTCTAAACTCTTCATTTAGCTCTACAGCATCTTGCATTCTAACTATATCTAATTGTAGTTGCGCTATTTCAGCCGTCAATGTAAACCAAACACTTGCTATTGATACAATACCTGCAACTGCTCCGATAATCGCTTTTACATCTAAAGAAACTTTTGATTTTTCTGAAAACTCTGCGTCCATTTATATAACTTTGTATTTTGTTTTACCGTCTTCTTTATATGCTTTTAAGCATCTATTCCTATTAGAGTCTTCGGAAACATAAGAAACGTGTATCCATGCTGGATTTTCATCTGTGCCGAACTCCCATATCATTTGATCAAAATCTAAGTTAGCTTTAATGTACTCATACATTTCAGCGTTTGTTTTATGGCCATAAGTGTCATCTATATCTATTGCTCTACCTTCGCAGTGTTGAGATTTAGAACTCCCGCCAATAGCTTTGTTTAATTCTGGCCCGCGATAAAAAGAGTTTATCTTAATAGGCTTGCCAACCCATTTTCTTAAAGGTTCAAATACTTTTTCAGCAAGAATTTCCATATTTGTACGATGATACCCGGTAGGCTCATTGTCTATACCTAGTCTTAAGGCTGTAAAGCTAACTACACCTTCTTTATATGAAATATGCTTGCTTATCATTGCTATTTATTTTTTTTTCTGTTAATAACACTTGCATACCACTTATGAGCAGTATAAAAAATAGATATAACTAGCAACACTATTTTAAGTACGGTTTCAGCGCTTGAAACGCTTATAGCAAAAGTGGTGCCGTTAAGGGCGAAAATTTTAATATCATCTAAACTCATAACCTGCTATTTTTTATGTTTACCGCAACCGCAAGTAGAGTTAGCTTTCTTTTTAATTTTTTTCAAACCAGGTAGAATGGCTTTCCTTTTCTTTTTCAATTTCATGTTATCTAGTTTTATCTTTGTTCACGTTTTGTATTGCTGTTTGTAAAACCCTGTCGGTATAAGTTTTACCCCTCATTATTGAGTTTCTTTTTTCACTAGTAGGCAAATCTTCTTCACCTAACATAATTCGATACATTCTGCTTATAAGTTGTTTACACTTAAAGGATACTTTATATATATTATATTTTTGAGTGGTTCTGTTACGGTTCCTCCATACAACGATCCAACCCTCTTTTAGCAACCTATTCCATCGTCTATTATCCCAACTATAAGCGTATGTACCAATTTTAAAGTCTTGTTTAGTAAAAAAATCCATACAGTCAAAGTATATCAGCAATTCTAAGTCTGCGTCGTTTAGACCGTTATTTCTACAAGCCCACTTTCTTATTACTCTATAGTGTTTAAGTAGGTTTAAGTCTTTTACATCTTTTGCTTCAAGTCTTCTCATAAAACTACAACAACATCTTGCATTTTTATAACTCTATACATTTCTTTTTCGTATTCAATAGTATTTCCAGAGTGTTTGTCGTAATATATTACATCACCATCATTCAATCCTTTTATTTGATCTCCTACTGATACAATAACTCCTTCTCTATATCTAATGTCTTCTCTATCTTTTTCAGAAAGAATAAGACCACCTTTTGTTTTTTCTGTACCTATCTTTTTTGGTTTTACAACTAAATTTATACCGACTGCTCTCATTGTATTCTAAGATTATTGATTACACAATCAGTTGACAATATAGTTGTAGCTACAGACACTGCGTTTCTTAATGCGCTTTTAGTAACTAAAGAAGGATCAATAATACCTTTTTTAATCATATTCACACTCTTACCTGTTATTACGTCTATACCTGTACCTTTTCTTTCTGGATAAACTTCGTCAAGACCAGCGTTGCTTAAAATGGTTCTATAAGGAGCTTTAATGGCTTCTAATAGTATTTTTTCTGCTTCGCTGCTGCATTTCACTAATGCCGATGCGTTTAGTAGCGTGATTCCTCCTCCTGGTACAATACCTTCTTTTACTGCGGCTTTTGTAGCGCATATTGCATCTTCTACTCTATCTTTTTTTTCTTTTAGTTCTACTTCAGAACTAGCGCCTACTTTTACAACCGCAACTTTACAAGACAGAAAAGCTAATCGTTTTTCCAGACTAACTATAACACCTGGTAGCTTAGTTTCTTTAATTTTAACTTTTAAAGAATCAATTATGCTTTGAACTTCTTGATTTATTTCTTCTACTTGAATTATTGTTTCTTCATTATTGGTTATAGACTTAACGCAAGAACCTAAGTGTTCTAATCCAATCATATCTAGATCATCGCCTAAATCTTCGTTAATTACAGTAGCTCCTGTTAATAAAGATAGGTCTTGTAGCTTTTCTTTTCTATAAGTACCAAAATCAGGTGCATCAATAATGTTTACTTTTATATTACCTTTCAGTTTGTTCATTGCTAAAGCAGATGAAACTTGAGGACTAGAGTCTCCAATTATTAGTAGAGACTTATTATTTTTAATAACGTATTCTAATACAGTCTGTATTTTACGTATATTTTCAATTTCGTTTTCCACTATTAAGACAAGTGGATTTTCTAACTCTGCTGATTTGTTTTGCTCATTAGTTACAAAGTGATTGCTCTTTAAAGATTTGTCAAAGGTAGCTCCGTTGATTATCTCATAGCTTGTTTTGTCATCAACAGATTCTTCCATTGTTACAACTCCGGTTTGTCCAACTTCCTTAAAAGCAGATCCAATTACTTCTCCTAACTCTTTGTCGTTATTTGCAGAAATAGTAGCTACGTTGTTTACCATATCGCCTGTTACAGGTATCGATACTTTTTCTACGTATTTTATTACCTTAGAACAAGCTGACTCAATTCCGTCTTTAACTTCTCTTTGAGTTAAGTTTTTTTGCTTGTAAGCTTCTGTTAAAATAGAGTGTGCTAGTACTGTAGCCGTTGTTGTTCCATCTCCAGCTTCTTTCACAGTTTGTCTAGCAGCTTCCTTTAAAAGCGTAGCACCCATATTTTCAATTGGGTCAAGTAATGTAATAGAGTTAGCCACTGTAACTCCGTCTTTTGTGATAACAGGTTTTCCTATTCCGTCTTCCAGGATCACACATTTACCGCTAGCTCCTAAGGTAGAACTAACGGCATTTGTGAGTTTTTCTATACCGTTAAATATACTATTTTTAGCCTCGTCTCCAAAGCTTAAATTCTTTACTATTTTGTCTGACATGATATTATTATATTAAATTTAATTCAATATATATATCATTACTTAAAATAATAGTTTTTTACACTATTTATTCTTCAGTAGGCTCTTCCTCTGTAACAGGTTCTACCTCTGCCTGTAGCCAATCTAATTCTGTTACATCTTCATTTTTAGGTGTAACCTTGTCTGATATAGCTTTTGATATAACCTTATTCATATGGTCTACTGGATGGTTTGCTTTTGCCCATTCAATAACTATTTCTTCTGTTAAAGTCTCGATAGCCGAGAAGTTGTCTGCCGATGGCGCTCCTACTGGACAAGCTCCCTTAAATGTGTACGATTCTCCTGAATCTTGGTCTGTTCCTGTGTAATCAAAATTAATGTGTGTAACTACATTTGACAATCCGTCTAGTGAAGGTGCTTTTTTTAAAGCAGTAATCTTCCATATGTAAGTAATATTCATATCTCTAATTGTTTTCTAATATTTGTATTCTATTTTCTAATTGTTCTATTTTTTGTATTGCTTCTTGTAAAGCTGCTGTTAGTAAGGGTACTATTTTCGATTGGTCAATACCTTGATATTCAGGATTACCATGTATATCCACGGCGTCTTTTTCACCAGTTACAGACTCTGGCACAACATCCGCTGTTTCATGAGCTATGAACCCGTCTACAGGAGCATTGTCTTCTCCTTCTATAAAGTTAAATCTACAAGGCTTTAGACTTTTAATTCTATCTATACCGTTTGTTATTGGGACAATATTTTCTTTAAGCCTGTAATCAGAACTAGTATTATAACTTGTACTGCTGCTGTTTGCAATGATGCTTCCAACAGTTGACGATGATTCATTAAGTATTCTAAAAGCCATTGAGCCAAAACTACTGTTTCTTTTAAATTGAATTCCTGTACCATAGCCCGCACCTAGCATATCAATGAGCACTTGGCCATAACCGCCTGAAGGGTTTATTTTAATACCTGTTCCGCCAGAGTTGTTGGTCACTTCAAGCTTGGCACCAGGACTAGTAGTCCCAATCCCTACGTTACCATCATCTGTGATACGAATTCTTTCTTCTTGAGCAGCGTTGGATGGTGAAGTATAAAAAGCTAGTCCTGAACTAAACGTTGTTGTTGAGGTTCCGTTTCCACTTTCACAAACAGCTATAATACTTGCCGCTGTTCTTGCGCCTACGCCTGAACCGTCTTCTCCGTAAAATTCAATTTTACCTAGCTCATCATCTACACCCCAGCCTGTTTTTCCTCCTGCTATAATTCTTAAGTATCCAGAAGTAAAAGAATTATTTCCAGTACCTGCAGAATTATATGTATCTATTTCAACTCGGTCAGCAACATCAAAGTTACCATTAACTTTTAAGCCGTTTATATTAGAAGTACTTGCTGGGTTAACGTAAAAAACAGTATTGCTTGAATCGTAGAAAATAGGTGCTCTCATGTCTGAGTTATGAAGAGCGTAGTCAGTATTAACTATAAAAGCTTCATTCGAACCAAATTTCAACGAGAAAGTATTGAACCTGTTAGCTGTAGAGCTTCCGATCATACCTATTTGCAGCTTCTTGTTAGGTCCGTCGTATTCTATAGCGGGACCTCCATATCCATATTGGTGAAATTGTATCTGTGGTTTTTTTGTGGTTGCACTACCTCCATTTCTACTCTGTATTTGAATTGCTGAAGATGCCACTATAGAAGGCTTATGCCAGCCAGCATTTGTGTCCCCGCCCCAGTTAGCCTCTCCGTCGTTATAACGCGTCGAGTAATCGTCTCCGTAATAATCATACTCATCTGTATTTCCGCCTTTAGCAACTAACTGCCCGTCTATCGCTAAGAGAGATGCCGCTCTGCTATCACCACTATGCCACTTACCTAATCTCCATCCGGATGTACCTGTTCCACCACTATCAACTGCAAATGTAATACCCCTATCATAAGTACTATCCCCTGACATTGTGGTAATAAGTAAGTCGTGCGCCTTAGGTGCGTCTGCAGCTAGACCAGAAATTTGAGATTTAGTGTTAGCTGATCCTGTAAACCAAGTACCATTACCAGCACCAATCCAAAATTGATTGTGCCCGTTCATATGTAAGTTAGTAAGATTGCTAAAATCTACCGCGTCCCAGTTTGTTGACTGCGCAAAATCTGTTCTTTTATTTATAACATCTAAATCATTTACCCTAGTAGTACTTGCTGGGTTTACGTAATATGCAGTATCGTTACTGTCATAGAATATAGGAGCTTTTATATCACCTTGGACATCTAAATCCTTAGTCACGTTAAGTTCACCATTTTGATCGTAGTAATGTTGTTCTCTTCTACCTGAAGGGTAACCACCCCATATCTGCATACCGTACAAATTAATGACTCTATCAGAATAAGATCCAGTAGACCACGTAGGAGTGAATTCTATTCTAACACTTTTATAGTGACTTGCAGAAGTTGTGCGGTTTTCATCCCAAGGTATAGTGCTAAAAGGAAGGTACAAGTGACCAGGCCATGAGCTAACTGTAGTACTAGAGCTAGTGTGTTGTACCCAAGCTGAATTTAACTGGTTATACTTCCATATATGAACCCGTGTACTATGACTATTACTAGACCAATAAGCATACATAGCATTAGCGTATGTATAACTTTTACCAACAAACTCTACTCTGTACTTATAAGCCCCGTTAGGTATTGCAATATTAGAATTATTAGTTCTTAAAAATCTTCGCTTTTGATCATCAGATACAGATGTTACCTCTGTCCAAGCACTACTACTTGTGTCTTGCTTCCAGAAAGTCAAATCCGATAAATCGTCATAATCATTTGCTAAAGTAGTTTTAGGAGTAAACTGGTTATCAAACAAAGCCATTTCACTAACGGTAGGTGAGCCTAGGTTGTTTCTTGGTATTCCTGAAGCTGCTTGAGTAAATGTATTGGCTTGAATATCCGCGTTTACATCTAAGCTTCCACTCATTGTATCTCCGGTGACATTTACAAACCGTGAGTTCGACTCTGATTCAGTATAATACCTGTCGTCGTGATTGTGAGAAGCAGAAGCTTTATTGTCTAAAGCTGACTGAAGAGAGTCTATATTACTAATAGTGTGATTATGACTATCATCCTGAACGGTAGCAGTAATACTTGCGTTTCCACTTCCATCCCAACTAACACTTCCTGTAACATCACCGGTTAAGCTAAGTGTCCTAGCGGTCGTCCACTTATCTGCATTTGGATGATAGTCATCAGCAAAAATTCTTTGCCAAGCTTGAACATTTCCACCTTGAACTCTTGAAAAGTATATATCGCTTGAATTTAATCCAGTTGCAATTTGAGAATAATATCCACTACTGTTAGCATGATTGAAAATTAAATTATGATACCAACCATTTGCAGGATTTCTTGGGGTAGAGCCATCTAAACCAGTGCCTCCGTTTCCTGATTGATCTGTCCATTGCACATATGAAGCACCGAAATCTATAGTTCCATTTTCATGCAGCTTAGAATGAGTATGCGTACTAGGTGCAAACGTAGTTGGTTTACTTGTTATGTTGTTCCAAGAGTGCGAATGACTGTCATTGTTTACAGCAACGCTTAAAGATACATTTGCAGACCCATCCCAACTAACACTTCCTGACGCATCTCCTGTTAATGTAATAGTTCTAGCTGATGTCCACTTATCCGCGTTAGGGTGATAACCATCATGGAATACGTTATTAGTACCGTATGTTAAATTTCCAGTACCCGATCTACCTAATGCTGTATTATCGCTACTACCAAATACTATATAACCTTTTGTACTATCTTGAGAACCTGTAACTTGTACAGTATTTGCAACGTTAGTATCTCCAAACCAAGCATCATCTCCAATTCTTATATTTGTTCCACTACCATTATGTGTAGTAATAATCTGTGGTACTGTTAAATTACCGGTCATTGTTCCACCCGCTAGTGGTAGTTTAGCAGCGATACTGTTTGTCACTGTTGCGCTAAAGTTTGCATCATCACCGAGAGCAGCCGCTAACTCATTTAATGTATTTAACGAACCTGGAGCAGAAGCTACCAGATTATTTATTTGTGTTGTTACATAAGATTGCGTAGCGTAACCATTAAGACTAGGTATAGTCGGCTTATTAGTTAAGTCATTGTAGTTACCGCTAAATATATCGCCGCTCGTGGCGTACGAGCCGTGATTACTAACTACAGTATTAAGAGATGCCATCATTGACGCATCTAAATTGTGATCACCTATATTTATCGAATCTGTTGTATATTTCTTACCCATTTATTACCAATTGTTTTGTACTATGTTAACCCATGCGTATGTTGTAGCTCCTGTTCGCATACACATATCCACATAACTATTATTACCTGAAACTCTATATCTTAACGTACCAGCTTTACTAGCTGATGCAGTATCTGTGTCATTACCCATCTGTATACTACCGTCCATGGACAAGTCTCCAGAAGTGTCAAAATCTTCAATAGGTATATTGTTTAATCTTATTTTTTTAACCTCTGTAGTGGTACCTGGATTTACTCCCTGTATTAGTATATAGTCAGAGTAAGTTCCACCTCCCGAAACCGCAGAAGCTTCTGTAGCTGCTCTAATTAAACTAGTAGTAGAAGTAGAGTAATCTGCAGA
>Ga0209771_1002407_pt1 | contig 11326 bp, 9 predicted proteins | sample SaaInl59LU_5_DNA_FD_184639 | JGI IMG/M metagenome (GOLD analysis project Ga0209771, IMG submission 184639) | Marine microbial communities from expanding oxygen minimum zones in the Saanich Inlet - ESP_59LU_5_DNA (SPAdes) (version 2) | ecosystem: Environmental > Aquatic > Marine > Intertidal zone ...
GGAGTCAAATGGGAAGAAACTTCGGAAATCACAAGAAGGACGAATTCAATCAAGAAGTCAATTCGTGAATTTGAAGTAAGAATTCAAAAGACAGAAGAGGAATTGGTTCAGGTTGAATTTGAACAACGACTTGGAGAGGTAAGTCCTTCAGTTGGGATTAAATTGAAGAATAAGTTCAAAGACCGAATCAATGGGTTGAATTCACTCAAAGATGAGAAGGTTGAAGAATTGAGGTTGATAGAGACCACTGAGAACTGGATAGGTTGGTTGGAAAGGATGTCTGAAAAGATTGAGGAGGTACGAGATTATGATATCCAAAAGAAGAGGGAGTTTCTCCATCAGTTTATAGAATCCATTAGTGTGAAGTACTTGGGGTCGAAACAAAGTCACCAATTGGATTTTAAATTCAAGATTCCAATTGTAGGTGATACCATTCAATACACAGGGACTACGGATAAGATGGGAAACAAATCATATGATTTCCTCAATAAGAATGGGTTAAACCCAATCAATGGAGGTAAGTGGTATAAGAGTAAACTCTCATCTTTCTATAAAACCAATCGTGAGACCTCCCCAAAGTAGCAAGGGGTAAGAAAATTGATTTGTATGGGGTAACCTCCTACCGTGGAATAAGCGTTCGCAAGAAACCATAAAAAAAGCCCCGCATCGCGGGGCTTTTTTTATGCAGTTAAGTGCCGTTTTGGGGCTTACTTTTTGACCTTTTTAAAGGTGTAGGATGCCGTGATGATCGGGCTTTCTCCCATGAGACTCATGTTCATGCTGTTGTTCTGCCACTCGCCTTGATTTTGGTAAAAGGCCATGCCGATGCTGAGCGGTACTTCTAAGGAGACCACGAAGTTTTCGTTGACGCGGTATAAGGCTCCGAAGTTATATCGGAACGAAGGCGAGATGCTCTGGTAGTTCGTACTGGTCGAATAGTAGGTGCCAATTTCGGGCGCCGTAACAAAGTAAAATTTATCGTTTACCGCGCGACGGGTCTCACGGCCGAAATAGAACCCGGTGGAGAAGCTCATGTAGAATTGGTCTTGGTAGTTCGAAGCGTTGAGATAGGTGCGGTCGAACCTCATGCGGTAGACTTTCTCGAAGCTTTTACCCCATTTTAAACTTGGGCGCAAATCGAAGGAAGGTCCATACCATCCGATCAATGAAGTACTCTGGATTCCAACCTCGCGGTGCTGCGCTTTTGACTGAAGGCTTCCGAGCACTAGGCAAGCGATAAGGAACGTTTTAGTGAGGGTTTTCATAATTGGGTTTTTAGAAGGGTTAAGGTACAGGATAAATTCATAACTTTTTCGGAATCTATCGAGCCGGTAGAATTCGTTAATCAAAGTACAGTTATGAAGTTGAATTGGATGAAAGGGCTGATCGCAGCCGTAATCCTCGCGGTGGGAAACCCAGCAGAAGCACAAGAAAATAATACGCCTTTAGAGCAGGTGATGGATGGGTTGAATGCCCGGAATATCGGTCCTGCAGGAATGAGTGGTCGAGTGACTTGTGTGACGGTGCATCCGAAAAACGCGACAACTATTTATGCCGGTTCAGCCAGTGGTGGTGTTTGGAAAAGCACGAACAATGGACAGAGCTGGACACCGCTGTTTCAGAACGAACGCGTGGCTTCGATCGGAGCGATCGCTATAGATCCGAAGCATCCCGATGTTATTTATGTGGGGACAGGAGAAGGGAACCCTAGGAATTCGCAGACCAGCGGTTATGGCTTGTACAAAAGTTATGATGGCGGGGAAACTTGGGCGTGTTTAGGGCTGGAGGACACCCGCACCATTCACCGTATTTTGATCAACCCGGAACAGACCGACGAGGTATTCGTGGGTGCAACCGGATCGGCTTGGGGCGATGGTCCTCGCGGTGTTTTCAAAACCACAGATGGAGGAAAGACTTGGGAAAAGAGTTTGTATTTGAACGAGAGAGCAGGGGCCGGGGACCTAGTGATGGATCCGAATAACCCGAAGAAGTTGATCGCGAACATGTGGGAATACCGCAGAGAGCCGTGGTTTTTTAAAAGTGGAGGTCCGGAAAGTGGATTGTACATTACTTATGATGGCGGCGAGCATTGGGATAGACTTACAGAAGAAGACGGGCTGCCGAAAGGTGAGCTCGGGCGGATCGGTTTAGCGATAGCTCCCTCAAATTCGAATGTGGTGTATGCCCTTGTGGAGACGGAGAAGAAAAACGGCGTGTACAAGAGTGTGGACGGTGGAAAGAATTGGTTCAAGGTTACCGAAAGTGAGCAGGCGGGAAATCGTCCGTTCTATTATGCCGATCTGCGTGTGGATCCGAAAAATGAAGACCGTGTGTACAGTTTATGGACCTATGTGACGCGTAGTGATGACGGCGGAAAGAGCTGGAAGACGATCACTCCGTACAACCGCATTCACCCCGATCACCATGCCTTGTGGATCGATCCGGCGAACCCGGCACATTTGATTGAAGGCAACGACGGTGGGATGAATATTTCCTACGACTACGGTGAGAGCTGGCATTTTGTAGAGAACCTTCCTTTGGCACAATTTTATCATATCAATGTCGACGATCAAACACCCTACAACGTCTATGGCGGTATGCAGGACAACGGGTCGTGGATGGGGCCGGCCTATAGTTTAACAGTAGACGGTATCAGAAATGAGGAATGGTCAGAGCTCTTCTTTGGAGACGGCTTCGATGTGGTGCCCGTACCTGGGCGCACGGATGCGGTTTATGCGCAAAGTCAGGAAGGAAATGTAGCCTTGGTGAATACCACTACAGGATACAGTGAACTGATCAAGCCGGTACACCCGGAAGGAGAGAAGTTGCGTTTTCACTGGAATGCACCGATCGCATTGGATTCGCACAAGCCGGAGACGACGCTGTATTTTGGGTCGCAGTTTGTGCACAAGAGTACGGACAATGGAAAGAATTGGATCATCATAAGTCCTGACCTGACTACAAACGATTCTGAAAAGCAAAAGCAGCTGGAAAGTGGCGGTTTGACTTACGATGTAACGGGTGCGGAAAATCATACCTGTATCCTTGCCATCGCCCCAAGTCCTTTGGATGCGTCTGTAGTTTGGACGGGGAGTGATGACGGTAAACTCTATGTCACTCGCAATGGAGGTGCAGCGTGGCTGGATCTCACGAAAAAACTGAAGGGGTTGCCGGAAGGCGCCTGGATTCCTCAAATCCGCGCTTCGAGCTATGATGCAGGAACGGCGTGGGTTGTGGTGAATGACTACCGCAGAAATAATTGGTCGGCGTACCTCTTTAAGGTGGAGGACTTTGGGAAAAAAGTGACTCGCGTTGTCGACGATGGCGATATTTTCGGCCCCGTGCTGAGCGTTTGGCAAGATCCGATCGAACCGAATCTATTGCTCGTCGGTGGCGAATACGGCTTGTATTGCAGCGTAGACGGCGGTGAAAACTTCAGCAAATGGACCGATGAGATTCCAACCGTTCAGGTCATGGATATCGCTTTTGCCCAGCGTGAAAAAGACATCGTGCTTGGGACTTTTGGACGCGGCGCTTGGGTGATCGACGACATCGAACCTTTGCGCGTGTTAGCCTCAGGCGCAGATCTTGAGAATCCATACTTTTTTGAGCCGCCCGTGGCTTTCCAATGGGAGCGGAAGCAAAGCCCCGGAGTGCGTTTTGCCGGAAGTGCGACGTTTAGAGGGGAGAACCGTCGCTTTGGTGCACGCCAAGCAGCCTATCTTCCGGAGGTAGCGAAGGACAACAAAAAGAAACTTCGGATCGACTATCAAAACGATGCAGGCGATACACTCTACACGCAGTATGTGAAGGTGAAAGAGGCTGGTATGGTGAATTGGCGCTGGGCGATGTGGGAAAAAGGAACCTACTATCCAGAGTTTAAGGTACGTGATGAGAAAAAGGAACAAAGCGACAGAAGAGGAGCTCCGGTAGTGCCTGGGACGTATAAGGCGACGATGAATTGGGACGGGTACACCGCCAGTCGAACGATCGAGGTGCGACAGGATTACCGTATGGAATCTTGGGTCAATGGCGATGATCTTACCGCACGACGTGATGCCTTTAAAAGTATTGAGGCCATCGAGGTTCCTCTAGATAGGGCCGTGCAAGCCCTCGCACAGGCGAATGAAAACATCGAGCGTTTACAAGCCTTGCTCCAACGCGAACCGTATGCCTCAGACACGGCGCTTACGGACACTGTTAAAGCAACGGCTAAGGCTTTGGAAGAAGTGCGTCTGAGTATTTTCGGAAAGAAAGAAACCAAGGGGTATTTTGAACAACCAGAGGTGTGGTCGAACCAGTGGGGTGGATCCCTGTGGCAGTTGCTCAGTTCCTACCGCGCTTGGGAGAGCAACGAACAGGCACTGTATGCGCAGTTAAAGGAGCGTACGGAAGAGGCCACTGAGGCAGTATACACTTTCTTAGAAGAAGACTACAAAGCACTATTGGCCTATTTGAAAGCGCATCCAGTGGACCTTATGGTTCCGACAGGCGTTGAGTGATAGGCCCATGAACTGCACAAAAAAAAGGCGCTCTTATTCAGGGCGCCTTTTTTTATGATGAAAAGTCTCTCTTTTCGTATGCCAATTATTGAATCAAGAACGGTTTACGTAGCGTACCTGCTTGGAAAATGTAATACCCTGCAGTCGCATTCGTGCGAATGGTTCCCGACGTGCCGAGCTGACCTTCTTGAAGCAGACGTCCGTCCACGGTAAGTATTTGGTAGGCCGTTCCCGTAGGAAGCCCATCCACCGTAAATGTTCCATTAGAAGGGTTCGGATACAGTGCAATCTGCTCTGCGTCCAATTCTTCTTCGTTCAACGTAACGTTCAATGAAAACTCGTCCAAGAAGGCATTATTTCCGCCGCCAGAGATAAAATCAATCTTTACCATGATCGGGTCACCACCCGCGTAGTCGTTTAGGTTGGCCGTTCCCGTGCGCCAGTTGCTGGCTGAGGTCGGATTCCATGCGGTTGCTTTGTTGATCGCGGCATACAGCTGAGGACCTAAGATGGTACGCACTGAATTCCAGCTTGCGCCACAGTCGTCACTCACGCTAACGACAATCTGATCGGTACCTGCGCCCGGACGACTCGCTACCGCATACTTAAAAGTGAAGTTCATCGCCGTTGCACGGTCTACAATGATCTTGTCGGTGATGATGGCATCAGTATTGCTCGCTGTATTATTAAAGTTGTCCAGCTTCACAGAGTAATTCCCTTCTGAAGCGTTGAACCCGTTGCGCTGCCATTTGATCTGGTCACCGTCTGGATTGTCCACATGCCAAGTTCCGTTCGGCACGGTATTAAATTCAAATCCTGATGTAAAGGTGTTGTACCACGTATATCCGCTGTTTCTACGCACACTCACAAAACCCGTTTGCAACAATGAAGTTGCGCCAGTGGCATTCGAAACTTCTAGCTTTACATTAAAGTTTCCAGGGTTGTTGTAAACCACAGATGGATTCTTCGCCGTAGAGCTTGAAGGAGTAGCGCCCTGGAACGTCCACTTCCAAGAAGTTGCATTCCCAAAAGTACTTGCGTCTTCAAACTGGACGGTAGACCCTTCGCAAATCACCGACTGGCTTGCTTTGAACATGGCCTCAGGTGCACACGGTAACACCGCACCGGCTGCAATACCCGTATTGGTCTGATTCGTAGCGGTAATCAAATATCCTCTACGGTTGCTTACGTTCAAACTGTTGCGCATGATCGCTTTCTGGTCTTCCGTGAGCATGTTTGTACATACATCATCCGCGTAATCCATGTAGTTCTCGATCTGGTCGTTGAGGTCAGGGAAGTCCACAGAACAGCTGTTGGAGGTAAGGTCGCATCCAAAATTGGCCTCGAGTGCTGGAGGTGTATCCGCACAATTATCGCCTTGAAAACAACCTCCGCGGAACGGATGATCCAGTCCTAGATAATGTCCCACCTCATGCGTTAACGTGCGTCCACGGCTCACTCCGGTACCTATCGTACCCATGCGATCGTGACGCACTACGAGTCCATCAAAAGTAGTGCTCTGTCCAGGGTTCGGTTTGTATGCGTATCCTAGTACGGTCCCTTGTGTGGAGCTGCTCAGGCTAATGCTGTTCACCACCCAAACGTTCATGTATTTGTTGTTCGGCCAGCTAACAAGGCCCTTCACGTTGTTCGATGCATTCACCGACAAGGCACTTTGCGTGCGCGTAATTCCCGTTGTACACTCTCCTTGCGGGTCCAATTTTGCCAATTCAAACTCAATTTCCATATCAGCAGCCACGTTCTTAAAGATGGCTCTCGTCGCCGTGGTGTCCGCATTCAGACGTCTAAAGTCCTCATTTAGCACGCGTAACGCATCATACACCTGCTTGTCTGAGATATTGTCGTCTTGGGTATCATATATAATGTGTACGACAACAGGAATCTTGTACACGGTACCCTCCGTGGCGTTATCTTTGTCGAAATCTATGCTCTGAATGAACTCCGCTTCAGCACTTTCGTAGTTTGGATACAAGCGTTTGACCTCCTCTTCGAGCGCATCGTGGCCACAGACTTGGCCAGTTGAAGTGATTGAAAGTAAGGCAAATGCTGCCGTGAAGAGTATTTGGGAGTAGTTTCGCATAGCCTGCAATTTCGGGATTTAATAGGTACGAGACAACACAAAAACCGTGCAGAATTCGGAATGTCAACAATTTGTGCATAGATTTTTGGTTGTTAGGCAAATAAAGGTGTATTTTCGCAGCCCTTTTTGGGGATTGTGAGAACAATCACTTTAAACATATAAAACGCATTAGCGGTGAATACATTAAGTTACAAAACAGTATCAGCCAACGCGGCAACAGTTGAAAAAAACTGGGTAGTAGTAGACGCAGAAGGCCAAACTTTGGGTCGTCTTGCTTCAAAAGTTGCTTTGCTTCTTAGAGGTAAGCGCAAACCTAATTACACTCCTCACGTTGACTGTGGCGATAACGTGATTATCGTCAACGCAGACAAAGTTGTTTTGAGCGGTAATAAAATGACAGAGAAGACGTACGTATGGCACACAGGTTACCCTGGTGGTCAGCGCACGACCAACCCAGAGCAGATCATGGCGAAGTTCCCAGAGCGCGTTATGGAGAAAGCTGTGAAAGGTATGCTTCCTAAGAATCGTCTAGGCGCAGAGTTGTTCCGCAACTTGCACGTCTACGCTGGTCCTGAGCACAAGAACGAAGCTCAGAAGCCGACGGTCATCAACATTAATGAAATCAAATAAGTAATAATAAATGGCAAAGTTTCACGCAATTGGAAGACGTAAAACTTCTGTAGCCCGCGTTTACATGGACGAAGGTGCTGGTAGCATCACCGTGAATGGCAAGGACTATAAGGACTACTTCAACACTGCGCCGTTGCACTACAAGTTAGAGCAGCCGTTCTCTTTGACAGAGACTACAGGATCTTACGACGTTAAAGTAAACGTTTTAGGTGGTGGTATCACTGGTCAAGCAGAGGCTATCCGCTTGGGTGTATCTCGTATTCTTTCTGAGATCGATAACGAGAACCGCACAGCATTGAAGCCTGCCGGACTACTTACACGTGACCCACGTATGGTTGAGCGTAAGAAATTCGGACAGAAGAAAGCACGTAAGAAATTCCAGTTCTCTAAACGTTAATCGAGATTTAGTATCCAAATGTATCAGACTCTTAATACAGGCTACTGGTACATTGCTTACTAGGAAAGTAAACTCAAGAAAATGGCAGCATCAGACAACATTAAAAAACTCATGGATGCGGGTGTTCACTTCGGACACTTGACCCGTAAGTGGAATCCAAACATGGCTCCTTACATCTTTATGGAGCGTAACGGGATCCACGTAATCGACCTTCACAAGACTGAAGCGAAAATGATCGAGGCTACAGAAGCCATGGCCAAAATCGCAGCATCAGGTCGTAAAATCCTTTTCGTAGCTACTAAGAAGCAAGCGAAAGAAATCGTAGCGAAATACGCTGGCGATGCAAACATGCCTTACGTAACTGAGCGTTGGCCAGGAGGTATGTTGACAAACTTCGTAACGATCCGTAAGGCCATCAAGAAGATGCAGAGCATCGACAAGATGAAAGAAAACGGTACGTTCGAAACTCTTTCAAAGCGCGAGCGTCTACAAGTAGACCGTCAGCGTGCGAAATTGGAAAAGGATTTGGGTTCTGTAGCAGATATGAATCGTTTGCCAGCTGCTTTGTTTATCGTTGATATTAAGCGTGAGCACATTGCTGTAGACGAAGCGATCAAGTTGGGCATCCCAACCTTCGGTATCGTTGATACAAACTCTGACCCACGTCGTGTAGATTACGCTATTCCAGCAAACGATGATGCATCGAAGTCGATCGCAGTTATCATGGAGCACGTAACCGAAGGCATCAAAGGTGGTCTATCTCAGCGCAAAAGCGACAAAGCTGCTGCTGAGCAAGCAAAAATTGACAAGAAAGCGGCTCAGGTTTAATCCAGACGTCTCGTTAATTTAATGCAATAGAATAAGTTCAAGAGAGCCGTAGGGAATACCTTTGCGGCTCTCTTTTTAATTACAAAACAATCATTTAATACTCAATATCATGGCAACAAAGATTACTGCTGCTGAAGTAAACAAGCTCAGAAAACAAACTGGAGCTGGTATGATGGACTGTAAAAAAGCTTTGGTTGAAGCTGAAGGCGATTTCGAAGCTGCAGTTGACATCCTAAGAAAGAAAGGTCAGAAAGTAGCTGCAAAGCGTGCTGATCGTGACGCCACTGAAGGTGCTGTTATCGCAAAGACGAACGGTGCTGACAAAGGTGTGATCGTAAAACTTTCTTGTGAGACAGATTTCGTTGCTAAGAACGATGACTTCGTTGCATTGGCAAACAAATTGGCGGAGCTTGCTTTGGCGAGCGGTGCTGCTACGAAAGAAGAATTGGCAGCGGCTACCTTCGAAGGTGACCTTACTGTTGCGGATAAATTGCAAGAGCAAACTGGTGTGATCGGTGAAAAGATCGAAGTTGCTGAACTAGCTACTGTGAACGCTGCTTACGTTGCTTCTTACATCCACATGGGTAACAAAATCGCTACATTGGTAGGTTTGACAGCTGAAGCTGCTGAAGCAGGTCGCGACGTTGCGATGCAAGCTGCAGCGATGAACCCAGTAGCATTGAACCGTGATGCAGTACCTCAAGAGGTTGTAGATCGTGAGCTTGAAGTAGGTAAAGATTTGGCACGTCAAGAAGGCAAGCCAGAAGCTATGCTTGACAAGATTGCTACAGGTCGTTTGAACAAGTTCTTCAAAGAGAATACTTTGGTAGATCAAGACTTCATCAAGGACAGCAAATTGAGCGTTTCTAAGTACTTGACTAGCGTTCAAGCTGGTTTGGAGATTGTAGATTTCGCTCGCATCTCGTTGTAAGACACGCGAAGCATTATAGCTTAAGCCGCACCTGATTTTCAAGCAGCGTGCGGCTTTTTTTTGCCCGAAAGTTTGGGTTCTGTGTTCCGTGCGTTGCGGATGGCCCGAGGTTGGGTTATATTTGCATCCAAACCGACGCTAGATGAAATACAATCGTGTGCTGCTCAAATTGAGCGGAGAGGCCTTGATGGGCGACCAGGAATTTGGAATAGACCCAGCAAGAATTGCTGAATACGCAGAAGAGATTAAAGCCGTAGCACAGACGGGTGTTCAGATCGGTATCGTGATCGGCGGAGGGAATATTTTCCGAGGCATCAGCGGTGCTTCAAACGGAATGGACCGTGTGCAAGCCGACCATATGGGCATGCTTGCTACCGTGATTAACGGTTTGGCTTTACAAGGAGCGCTTGAGAGTGCCGGTGTAAAAACACGTTTGCAGAGTGCTGTCGAAATGGATAAAGTGGCTGAGCCTTTCATCCGTCGCCGTGCGATCCGTCATTTAGAAAAAGGCCGTGTGGTTATTTTTAGTGCGGGTACAGGAAATCCTTATTTCACCACAGATACCGGAGCAACGTTACGTGCTGTGGAGATCCAAGCAGATGTGATTCTTAAAGGGACGCGTGTCGATGGTATCTATACTGCAGATCCTGAGAAGGATGCTTCAGCTACGAAATACGAGACATTGAGCTTTAAGGAGGTGTACGATCGCGGTTTGAACGTGATGGACATGACGGCTTTCACCTTAAGTAAGGAGAACGAGTTGCCGATTATTGTGTTTGATATGAATACACCTGGTAATTTGATGAAAGTTGTGAGTGGTGAGACTGGCGTAGGTACGTTAGTGAAAGATTAAAAACAAAACGCTAAGTTTTAGATACAATGCAAGACGAGTTAGATCTAGTTTTTGAAGCGACAAAAGACGACATGGACAAAGCAATCAATCACATGGAAAAAGCCATGGTGAAGATTCGCGCAGGTCGTGCAAACCCTTCGATGTTAGAAGGTGTCATGGTGGATTACTATGGAGCTGCCACCCCTTTAGGTCAGGTGAGTAACGTGAATACGCCGGATGCGAGAACTATTGCTATTCAGCCGTGGGAGAAACAGCTGATTCCTGAGATTGAAAAAGCCATCCTCAATGCTGGTTTGGGTTTCAACCCGATGAACAATGGGGAAAGCGTGATTATTAGTGTTCCTGCTCTGACTGAAGAGCGCCGTAGAGATTTGGCAAAATTGGCCAAGTCAGAGTGTGAAAACGCGAAAGTAGGGGTGCGTGCTGCGCGTAAAAGTGCGATGGATGAACTGAAGAAGTTGGGGAACGACGGATTGAGTGAGGACATGAGAAAAGACAGCGAGGCATCTATTCAGAAGTTGACAGACGACTACATCGCGAAGTGTGATTCGCTTTACGATAAGAAGGAAGTGGATATCATGAAGGTGTAATCCGCCGAGCATATATAGTAAGAGCCCGTGCTTTTTTAGGCACGGGTTTCTTTTTTTAGTATTATTGTTTGAACATATACCTGTACAGGTGTTGTTATAGTTATCTATGAGTTTAGAAGCCCAAATCAAACAAAGCACATTTAAGTCCGAACAGTCGAAGCTGATTGTGAATTTGATATACACTTATAATCAGCTGAAAGGGCAGATCGCGTGCCGCTTGAAGGCGGAAGGCTTGACGATGCAACAGTACAATGTGCTTCGCATCGTTCGAGGAGCGGGAGTTCAGGGCTCGACCACTTCTGAGATTCGTGAGCGTCTATTAGATAAGATGAGTGATGCGTCGCGAATGGTCGACCGTCTGGTGGCTATGGGGCATTTAGAGAAAGTACGTGATCAGGACGATCGACGTTTGGTCTATGTGTACCTGACTGATACGGGTGCTGAACTGGTGGAACGTTTGGTCTGTGAAGAGGCTGTGGAGTCCGTTGTATCGG
>Ga0209771_1002409_pt1 | contig 11320 bp, 5 predicted proteins | sample SaaInl59LU_5_DNA_FD_184639 | JGI IMG/M metagenome (GOLD analysis project Ga0209771, IMG submission 184639) | Marine microbial communities from expanding oxygen minimum zones in the Saanich Inlet - ESP_59LU_5_DNA (SPAdes) (version 2) | ecosystem: Environmental > Aquatic > Marine > Intertidal zone ...
ATTCAATTACAATTTATAGGGATAACAATGTAATACGAAGAGAACTAATCAATACCGTCATCCATGAGTATTTCCATTACTACCTAATCACATCAGAATCTAAATCTAAACTCTACCATGATCAACTGCAACAATTCTCATTGGCGCAACACCCGCAGGAAATACTTTGCAATTCACTCTCTAAAACTTTAACAAAACTGTACCTCAATAAATAATTAAAACTTCCTTTTAATTCACAGGAAGATCTATATCCCTACCCAATCATGCCGATTAGAATTTAATGTAATACAGTGATCAAAAACAAAGATCCAACGACTGCAATCGAGAGTTTATTTCAATACTAGTTCGTGTTTTCTTCGTTTGAATCATTAAAATTTTCACGACAAAAAACTACCAATTCATTCATGAAAACTATCTGTTTAGAATCTATTTAGTGTTCGGGTAGATTGTTTAATTTCTATTTTAAAAAATGATTTATCAAATCAATTTCACTAACAATATTCGAACTACAATTCATTTGGGACACTCAGGGCGGAAAACATTGTCAGTTGACACATTATGTTCATTTGATAGAAAAACAGCATCAACATTTACTATAAGATCTTCATCTGTATACAGTTCATTAACATCTATCACCAATTTTTCTAAATCTACAGGTTCAGAATTTATATGTCTTTTAATTGTGCTAATAGATAACCCTGTTTTTTCTGCAAGTGCTTTCTGAGTGATTTTTAACCCTTGAGATTTCATCTCTTTTTTTAGATGCTTATGAATTTAATTCTCCTATTGTCAAATGGGACGTGTCTAATGTAACAACGATGAACGCAATGTTTGATGGTGCTGAATCATTTAATCAAGATATAAGTAAACGGAATATTAATTAACAGACAAATGAAGAATCTGATTTAGAAATTTACTTAATGTATGAAGGAGCACTTATCACTTATTTTAATGATAATGACGATCAAATGACTTTTGAAGCCTTTGATTTAATAGTAGAGTGCCCTGATGCTGAGGATTATGAATAGGAAGTAAAAAATGCTTTAGGAGAATTAGTTTTTACAAAAATTTATTCTTTTGTTTTAAAATATTTTAAGTAAGTTTACAAATTAATTCTATGGAATAATGAAATTTACTTTTTACCTCAATAATTTAGTTGTTTTACTAGAGTTGTTTTATTAACCTTTAATTTATGTAAAAACTAATAGTAATTACTTACAAAACTATATTTTTCCATTCCCATGAAACAAAAAAACTTTATTTTTCTGTGTTTATTCTCAATTTTTGTTTTTGCTCCATTTCATCTATTTGTTGCGCAAAATACAAGTGCTATTGAATTTAATTCTCAATCTGACCTAACTAATTTTTATACTGATGGAAATCAATCTAATGGTGGGGAAATATTACCCAGATACGAAGCTTCGGGAGGTTTACTTAATAGTGGTTATTTAAGGGTAAATAATGACAATAGTAGTATAGATATTGACGAAGTGTTTATTTCTAAACAAGGTTACTCTAATGGTGGAGTCGGAAGTATTTATAAATTTAGTATTTATTTTAAAAGTAATGGAGTTGGCTACGGTGGATTAGGATTTCAAATACCAGAAGTATCTGACAACAGTCTTAATACCACTGCACAAGGACAATATGCAAGAAGTAATGGTAAAGTTCTAGGGATTTCTTTTCATGGTGGAGGCTATCTCTGGCACAATGGTACAACAAATACAGGTTTTAACTGGGATCCCATTGATGGAACCTCTGGACTAACTCAACATTTTGATAAAAACGGAAATGGTATTATAGAAGAAGATGAAAAATGGTTGTTTGCCGAATTAATTATTGAAAACCTTAGTGAAAATAGTTTTAAACTCTCTTTCAAATCCTATAAGTCAAATGAAGATGGAGAGTTATACGGAATAAATACCTCTCAGAGTATTACCTATATAAACTCAAATTTTCAAGATGCAAATATACTTCATTCTTATTTTGCAGTGGGAGGTAAGAGAATTTCTCATTTAGATCGCTACAGTGTAGCACTTTCTGGAGGTTCCTCATTTATAGAAGCAGGTCTTCCGATTGTTACAGGCAACGCGACACGCTCAGGCACTACAATTAATCTTACTGGAAATGTCTCTGATGATAGAGGAGCGGCTGTTACCGAACGCGGTTTTGTTTGGTCGTCTTCGAGTGATGAGCCAACAATATCAGATAATAAAATTGTAGCTGGTACTGGTGAGGGTAGCTTTACGGGTTCAATAACAAATGCGACTGGAAATTACTATATACGTTCTTTTGCAACGAATAGTGGGGGAGTTAGTTATGGACAAACTATTCAAATTTTATATGTAGCAGTAAATAGTGTTGAGGTTCCTTCTGACGCTAATTATTCAGTAGGCCAAACTTTACAATTTGCTGTTACTTTCGATGACGATGTAACGGTAACAGGCACCCCAAGACTGCCAATTATAATAGATCAAGGAGGAACTGTTTATGCTGTTTATACTAGTGGCTCTGGAACAGACACGTTAACTTTCGAATACACTATTAGGGCTGGACTTGCTGACTCTGACGGGATAAGTTTGGGTTCGAATATCGATTTGAATTCTGGAGCAATAAAGGATTCAACAACTACAGATGTAGATACCCAGCTAAACAATACACCCTCACTAGCTAATGTGCGAATAGGAGGATTATTTGCCTACGAACCCTTTAGTAGTTTCACAAATGGTACGTTGCTAACCGGAACTAACGGGGGGTATGGATTAAATGGAAATTGGACCACAATGCCAACTGTTGGTTCTTCTAATAAAGTTGCTATATCATCTAAGCTTTCGGATAACTCTGATAATTTTGAATTTCCGGCTAATGTTAATTTCCAAATAGACGCAGATAATATTGGAAAGGTTGCATATAATACTGCTGAAGGTAGCTGGTACCCTTCTTCAAACGCAAGAGAGCTAAGTTATCCAGTAGATTTAAATGCAGATGGAGTTCTTTATGTTAGTTTCTTGTTTAGGGATCAAACCACCGTTAACCCAGATGGACAAGCTATGATGGGCTTTGCCACCGGCACTCCTAGCTCAACTACTGACTCTTCTCCTAGAGCCATATTATTTGGTTATTCTTACTCTGATAAAATGTCTTTAGACATTGGTCCAGCAAACGAAATGGCATTTAGAAACGGCTATACAGCTTCTTCTGTCAACACCTTCAATGGTAATCCAGCAGGAAAGACTTATTTTATGGTTGGTAAAATCACCACTACTTCAGCAGGAACTACTGATTTTAAACTCAAGGCATTCACTCCTACTGACAACCTACCTCTTGATGAATCAACTATTACGTGGGATGTTAGTCATTCTGAAAACCTAAATGGCTATGACTTAACCCATCTTTTGGTTCAGCTTGAAAGTATTGGTCTTAGCGAATTAGATGAGGTACGTATTGGGTCGAATTATTATGATGTAGTAGGTTTAACTCCAAGTGCTCCTCAGTCTGTGCAGGTAACGGATTCAGCTACTTCGGCAGCGATTGCATTTACGGCGCCATCATCGGGTACAAGTGGACTTACTGGTTATGTGGCTGTAGCCACTGCGACTGATGGTTCAGGAGTTGTTTCAGCAAACGGTGCTGCTTCACCAATAACTATATCTGGATTAGATTCAACCAAGACCTATACCTTTAAGGTAGCTGCTATTAATTCAGCCGGTATTGGAGCATATGGATATCCATTACCAACAATCACTAACATATCACCATCAAGTGCATTAACAACGGGCGGTGGTACCATTACCATTACAGGGCAGAATTTCTATGATCCTTCAACAGTTTTTATTGGTGGCGTTTCTGTAGATAATGTTGTTGTTTCAAGTCCAACTAGTATAACTGCCACGATTCCTGCGAATACCGCCGGTTCTAAGGATGTTAAAATTTCAGGATTAACAGGGGTAAGTAATGTTGAATCATTTACATACATCGCTCCAGGTTCTTTAGTTTGTCCAAGTCTAACTTCGGATGGAATTTATAAAAAAGAAACTGACATAGTTATTTCTACCTACCATTCTAGTATAGCGTTAACTTCTTCTTCATTTGTTACTTGGGGAGAGGATATGAGTGCTAACGGAAGTGATGCCACTACAATTACTGAAGTTTCTCCTTCTAATGGATACAACTATAGTGGCTCACCAATTATGGTAGCTCTTTCTGGAAATAGTGGTGCTCAAGCATTTCTTTTGACAACTAGTGGGATGTACTCTTGGGGTTCAACTTCTGAAGTTGTTGGTGGTACGATCGTAAATTCTAGTGACTTTTCTTCAATGTCACTCCCATCTGGAGTAATACCTAGCGATATAAAAGATATTAAAGCAAATACAGGTGTCTTTTTTTTATTAACAAAATTAGGGGAGGTTTATGTTACGGGAAATGATATTTCCCAATATTCTTCTGGCTCTGGGTCAGGAACTCAAAACGTATGGCACCAAGTAAAAAACTCATCAACTGCGGGTGATTTTTTAACAGATGCTATTGAATTAACTGGAAACAGAGAAGCCGTATTTATTTTAAAATCTGACAATAGTATCTGGGGATGGGGAGAGGGAATCCCATTAGGCAGTCCAGCTTCTTCTCAAACGGTAAGTTACCCAACTGAAATTTCGGCATCAGGAATTCCATCAGGAGTAACCTTAAGTCAAATTTCCTCTTATTCTGAAGATTCTAATGATAGTTTATCTAATACAGTTGGCTTACTTGGACTTGGGTCAGATGGCAAAGTATACGGTATTGGAGAAAATGGTAATGGACATATTATATCATCTAATCTTAGTTGGGTTAACACATGGTCATCTATTGCCGGCCCTGGGGGCTCAGGAACACTTTCAAATGTAGTATTTTTAACAACTTCAGATAACTCTGAAGAATATCCTTCTGCAGGAGTCATTGTAAATGACGGGAGTCCTACAAACAAGGCATATGTCTGGGGTCTTAATGATACATATAGCCTAGGTTTTGATGATAATACTGTAGAAATTGTTGAAAATCCAATTTATCCAGGAAATTTTAATACTAATATTCACGACCCTGCATTTTTGTCATTAGGAGGTCATGCAACCTCATTTTTAAATAAATCAGGTTCAGGTTCTATATGTTTTATAGGACACATAACAAATGGTAGTAACCCATCTGGTACAACTGATGCTAGTGTTTTCTTTTGTTTTGATCCTGATAGTCCAAACTGGCCCTCAGGAATTGAACTTTGTATAAATCAATTAGATAATATTTCTCCAGCAGCATCTAAAATAACAGCTAACCCCACATCTATTGCAGCAAATAGCACTTCTACTTCTACTATTACAGTACAATTGTATACTGCTTCTAATGTCATAGTTAATGCCTCTAGCGCAACTATTGTGATAGAAACAAATAAAGGGGCTATCTCTAGTACTACAGATAATAATGACGGGACATATACAGCAATTTTGACATCTTCTAATATTGCAGAATCTGCTACAGTTACTTTTACTTTGGACGGATCATTAAGTCCTAATACTGCAATAGTAACTTTTACGCCTACTAGCAAGTCGATTGCTGATGGGGATATTACAGTAGCTGCTATTACAGATAGGACATACACAGGATTGTCTCAAACACCAAATCCTGAGGTAAAGGACGGTACAAAAGTGCTGACCGAAGACACGGATTATGAGCTGAGCTACTCGACCAATACCAATGTTGGGACTGTAACCGTAACGATTACGGGTAAAGGAAATTACAGTGGAACAAGAACGGGAACATTTAATATCACTCCTGCTCCACTTATGATTACAGCAGAAGATAAGAGTAAGGAGTTTGGTGAAGTAGACCCAGCATTAACAGTAAGCTATACTGGTTTTGTAAACAACGAGGATGCAAGTGATTTAACAGGTACATTGGCAACTAATAGAGCTACTGGAGAGTCAGTAGATACCTATGTGATCACAGCCTCTGATTTAAGCGCAACAAACTATTCGATTAGCTTTGTAGCGGGAACATTTACCATTACAAGCAAGTCAATTGATGCTCAAGACATCACAATAGCTTCAATAGAAGACTTAGTTTATACAGGTTTAGAGCAAACCCCAAGTCCATCGATAAAAGATGGCACAACTGTGTTAATAAAGGATACAGATTATGAGTTGAGTTATGCTGACAACACAGATGTAGGAACTGCAACTGTTACAATCACAGGAATCAATAACTATGAAGGTTCTTTAAGCACTACTTTTGAGATCATACCTGCTCCTCTTACAATAACTTCAGATTCAAATCAAACGAAAGTATATGGAGCTACTGATCCGACATTAACTTACACCATCACTGGATTTGTGAATGGAGATGAAGAGTCAGATTTAGATACAGGAGTTAGCATTGCAAGAGTTGCAGGAGAAGATGTAGGAACCTATACCATTACACCTTCAGATGCTGTTGATAGTAATTATGACATAAGTTTTGTAACAGCAGACTTTAGCATTACTAAAGCTGCATTAACAGTAACGTCAGATTCAGATCAAACGAAAGTATATGGAGCTACTGATCCGACATTAACTTACACCATCACTGGATTTGTGAATGGAGATGAAGAGTCAGATTTAGATACAGGAGTTAGCATTGCAAGAGCAACAGGAGAAGATGTAGGAACCTATACCATTACACCTTCAGATGCTGTTGATAGTAATTATGACATAAGTTTTGTAACAGCAGACTTTAGCATTACTAAAGCTGCATTAACAGTAAGGTCAGATTCAGATCAAACGAAAGTATATGGAGCTACTGATCCGACATTAACTTACACCATCACTGGATTTGTGAATGGAGATGAAGAGTCAGATTTAGATACAGGAGTTAGCATTGCAAGAGCAACAGGAGAAGATGTAGGAACCTATACCATTACACCTTCAGATGCTGTTGATAGTAATTATGACATAAGTTTTGTAACAGCAGACTTTAGCATTACTAGTAAGTCGATTACGGATACTGACATTACAGTAGCTCCGATAACTGACTTGGTATACTCAGGCTTAGGACAAACTCCAAGTCCAGTGGTTAAGGATGGCACAATAGATCTTGTTAAAGATATAGATTACGAATTGAGTTATGCAGCGAATACAAATGTAGGAGAAGTAACGATTACCACAACAGGAATCGGTAATTACTCAGGACAAATAGAGTTAAGTTTTAACATTGTTCCAAAAGTTATAAGTATCCTGATCGCAGATCAACAGAAAGATTATGGAGCACAAGATCCTGTTTTGGTATTTACAGCAGATCCTATACTTTTTGGTTCAGATGTTTTTACAGGTTCTCTATCTAGAGTCTCAGGAGAGGCAGTTGGAGATTATACAATTACACCAGGTACTTTAAGTGCTGGAGACAATTATACTTTAGATATTCAGACAGATGCTATTTTTAGTATTATTAGAATTGATAGTGATGGCGATGGAGTTGCGGATGATATAGAAGAGGACGATGGTACTGACCCAACAGATCCGTGTAATTTCATTCAATCAAGTCAGACATTCACAACTAGTTCTGTTTGGAATAATTCAGATTGTGATAACGATGGTGTTACTAATTTAGATGAATTAAGTGATGGAACAGATCCACTGAACCCAGATACTGATGGAGACGGAGTTATTGATGGTACTGAGAAAACAGATGGAACAGGTGGATTAGATTTATGTTCTTCAAACCCTTCAAATATCACCCTTTCAGTAAGTCAAGAGTATTTAGATGCAGATTGTGATGGAGATGGTCTGAATAATGGAGATGAAATTGGTCCAGATGTGAATAACCCTATAGATTCAGATGGTGATGGAGTTTTAGATTATTTAGAATTTAATAACTACACAACACCGATTGAAGACAATTTAGAGGTTTTCAATTTATTAACGCCAAATGGAGATGGAGACAATGATATATTTGTGATTCGTAATATTGAATTATATCCTGAGAATACCTTAGAGATTTATAATCGTTGGGGAGTTAAGGTTTATGATGTTTCTGGATATGGACAGAATGGTAAGTACTTCCTTGGAGAGTCTGATGGACGAGCAACTATAAAGCGTTCTACCTCGTTACCAACAGGAACCTATTTTTATATATTGAATTACAAGGTTAATGGAAAAATGAAGGAGCGTAATGGATATTTATACTTAACTAAATAATAAAGAAAAAGATGAATAATAATAGTTTGAATACAAGCAAAATGAAAAAATTCTTTGTTGTTTTTGTTACTTTAGTTCTGGTTGAATTCAGTTATGCACAGCAGGACGCTCAGTTTAGTAACTATATGTACAACACCTTGAGTTTTAACCCTGCATATGCAGGTTCTAGAGGAACAAGTAGTATCTATTTATCACAACGTTCACAATGGGTTGGTTTAGATGGAGCACCTTCGACAAATGCATTTTCATATCACAGCCCAATAGGATCTTCGAAACTAGGTTTTGGATTAAGTTTTTTAAATGATGCTATAGGACCAGTTCAAGAAAATCTAATTTCACTAGATATTTCTTATACGATCAATACTTCCTATGAATACAAATTAGCCTTTGGTTTGCGTGCCAGTGCACATATGTTAAACATTGATTTTATGAAGTTGAATATCTTTAACCCAGGAGATGTATTGGCGCAGAGTAATATCAATAATCGAATTTCTCCAAATATTGGAGTTGGGTTATTTTGGTATTCGGATAGAAACTACTTAGGTTTTTCTATTCCAAATCTATTAGAAACAAGACACATTAATAAAGATTTAAATTCATCTGTAAGTTCAGTTTCTAAAGAAAGGTTGCATTATCATTTAACAGCGGGATATATTTTTGATTTAAGTAGAGAAGTTTTATTTAAGCCAGCAATATTGACAAAGTTTGTCTCAGGAGCTCCATTACAAGTAGATGTCTCTGCAAATTTTCAGATGTATGAAAAATTTACTCTAGGTGCTTCCTATAGGTTAGACGCTGCTGTTAGCTTTTTAGCAGGCTTTCAAATCAATAGAAATTGGTTTTTAGGCTATGGTTATGATTTTGACACCAATTCGTTATCTACCTACAACTCAGGTTCACATGAAGTTTTCTTACGCTTCGAGGTATTTAGGAATAATAATGTAAAAGCGCCAAGATTCTTTTAATATATAACACATAAACTTATGAGATTACATTCTTTTTATATAGCGATACTTTCACTATTTATCAGTACTTCATTTTATGCTCAGCAAGGAAAAATATCAAAAGCTGACAAAAAATATAACAGTATGTCTTATACTGAAGCAATCAATCTTTACACCAATTTGGTAAACGATGGTTTTGGTTCAGTTTCCGTATTTGAAAACTTAGGTAATTCATATTACTACCAATCAAATTATGACTTAGCGAAGTCTAGTTATGACTCATTATTTAAAAGGACTCAGGATATACCAGTAAACACCTATTATAAGTACATTAACGTACTTAGAAGCCAAGGTGCATACAAACAAGCAGATAATTGGTATAAAAAAATGCTTGATGTATACCCAAATGAAAAACAAGTAATACCTACAAACCAAGGAATATTTTTAAACTCAAAGGTAACATCCACACCAGTTATCTTAAAAAACGCATCGATTAATGGTAAATACTTAGATTATAAAGCAGCTTACTTAGGCGATAATGAATTGGTTTTCACAAGCAACAGATCAACCAAAAACCTCTTTACAAAAAAATCAACTTGGAATAACCAAGCATATACCAATCTTTACAAAAGTCAGATTATAAATCAAGACTCTTTGAGTGGTGTAGAAAAGTTGAAAGGAAGTATTAATAAATATTATAATGAATCCTCTGCAGTTTTTACTAAAGATGGAACAACCATGTACTTTACTAGAAACAACCACAACTCATTGAAAGTAGTATCAGGTTCATTAAACAATGTTTTGTTAAAAATATACAAAGCTACATTCAATGGTAGAAAGTGGGATAACGTAGAAGAACTGCCTTTTAATAGCAACGATTTTAGTTGTGCACACCCTGCCTTAAGCCCTGAAGAAGATTACTTATATTTCTCTTCGGATATGCCAGGAACACAAGGTGAATCTGATTTATATAGAGTCTCTATCAAAGAGAATACTTTTGGCAATCCAGAGAATTTAGGGTTAAATATAAACACAAAAGGAAGAGATACCTTTCCTTTTATAAGTTCGGATAATGTATTGATTTTTGCATCTGATTACAGAGAAGGATTAGGAGGCTTAGATTTGTATTATGTAAACTTAAATAGCAACACCAAACGAATATACAGCTTTAGCGCACCGATAAATAGCGTTTCTGATGATTTTGGATTGATATATAAAGCAGCTCAAGGAAATGGTTATTTAACCTCCAACCGTGAAGAAGAAAGTGTCGGAAATGATGACATTTATCAATTTAAAGGATTAAAGCTGCCAGAGGTGCAAGACATTACCTTAATTTTCAAATCTAATAAAGAAACACCTTTAGTAGGAGCTACTAAGGTTTTATTTACAGGGAATAAAACTATCCAAGCTAAACCTATAGCACTTGTAGGTCAAAAGCTACCACTTTTAGATATTGATATCTCAAAAGAATACACATTAGAGGTAAGTAATGATAATTATGAGCCTTTAACCACGACAATTAAATATGAAGGCAAGGATACAATTACCATAATGCTTACAGAGAAAACGCCACCACCAGCGCCTGTAGATCTAAGAGAAATTTTAAATTTAGCACCTATTTACTTTGATTTTGATAAGTCAAAAATCACAAATGAGTCTGCTATTGAACTAGGAAAAGTAGCGGCAATTATGAAAAAATATCCATCAATAGCGATAGAAATTGTTGGTCATACCGATAGAAGAGGCCCTAAAAGCTACAATCAACTTCTCTCTGAGAAAAGAGCAAACTTAGCTAAAAAATGGTTGGTAGAAAATGGAATCTCATCAGATAGAATGACTACCAAAGGACAAGGAGAAAGTAATCCTATCAATGGATGTATTGCAAATAGAAAGTGTACAGAAAAACAACACAACCAAAATAGAAGAACTGAATTTTTAATCAAACAGTAACAAATATAAATGTTATATAATTTTCAAGAAAAAGGTTCAAACAAATAAATGCATTTTTAAAGCTTTTAATCATCAATATCAAAGCACTAGTCTTTGAGGTTTGGAATGTCTAGTTTTGTTGGTACGAATTTATGTGATTAAATTACATTTGTATTATGGGTAAAAAGATTTACGACACAGAATTTAAACAAACCATTGTATCGCTATTAGAATCTGGAAAGACTGTTT